>Ga0207668_10000145_pt1 | contig 48474 bp, 48 predicted proteins | sample KBSS43metaG_FD_184323 | JGI IMG/M metagenome (GOLD analysis project Ga0207668, IMG submission 184323) | Switchgrass rhizosphere microbial communities from Kellogg Biological Station, Michigan, USA - KBS S4-3 metaG (SPAdes) (version 2) | ecosystem: Host-associated > Plants > Roots > Rhizosphere...
ATCGTGCGTGGCAATGTCATATTGGGCGGCTGGATCAGCGATGGACAATATTGGGGCGAGCCTTCGGGCGCGGTGCGCGCATTCGACGCTGTGACCGGCCGTCTTGCCTGGGCGTGGGACATGGGCCGGCCGGATCGCACGGGCGCGCCGCCCGCCGGCGAGCACTACACGCCCGGCACTCCAAATTCATGGGCTCCTATGAGCGGGGACGAGAAGCTCGGCCTCGTCTACCTGCCCACCGGTAATGCTACGCCCGACTATTTCGGGGCGCAGCGACGGCCGTTCGACGACAAATATTCCAGCTCCGTCGTCGCGCTCGATGCGGCAACCGGACGTGTGCGCTGGTCGTTTCAGACCGTGCATCACGACCTGTGGGACAGGGACGTAGCATCCCAGCCTACGTTGGTGGACGTGCGCGTGCGGGGCACGCTTCGCCAGGCGCTCATTCAGCCGACGAAACAGGGCGATATATATGTGCTCGACAGGGCCACGGGCAAACCGCTCTTCCCGGTCACGGAAACGCCAATGCCTAGCCGCGGCGGCGTGCCTGACGAGCGGCCCGCTGCGACTCAGCCGCTGTCGAACGCCTTGCCGTCCTTTCGCGGGCCGCGCCTGAGGGAAGCCGATATGTGGGGTGTCACCCCTCTTGATCAGCTATACTGTCGGATCGAGTATCGGAAGGCCCGTTACGACAGCAACTATACCCTTCCCGGTCTGACGCCTTCGATATTCTATCCCAGCGCGTTCGGTGCGCTGAATTGGGGCGGTGTTTCGGTGGACCCGGTCCACGGGGTCATGTTCGTGAATTCCAACCGGCTCGCCAGCTATCTGCGCCTGATGACGCGGGCCGAAGCAAACGCACGGGGCCTGAAGCCCTTGGGCGACTGGGCCTCGGCCCTTGAGGTGGGCGGAGGCGTGCCGCAGCTTGGAACGCCTTATGGCGCGGCAGTCAAATTCTGGCTTTCGCCGATATCTGCGCCCTGTAACGCACCACCATATGGACATCTGAGTGCCGTCGATCTGGCGAGCGGCAAGCTCATCTGGTCCGAGCGTTTCGGCACGGCGAAGGGGAGCGCGCCGCTGGGTCTTCCACAACCATTCCCCTTGCCGCTGGGTTCATTGAATCATGGCGGCTCGGTGGTGACCCGGTCAGGCCTTCTTTTCATCGCTGCAGCGAAGGACGGCTATTTGCGAGCCTATGACAGCCGGACGGGCAAGGAGTTGTGGCGGAGCGAACTCCCCGGCGGCGGACAATCCACTCCGATCGTGTACTCCGCTGGGGGCCGTGAATATGTCGCGATATCGGTCGGTGGATCGCCGGCTCTCCAGACCAGGAGCGGCAAGACGCTAGTGGCCTATGCCTTGCCGGAGCGTGCCCGCTGATCCCGCGATAGGCCGGCATCGATCCGATCAGGCGATCGTCGCGCGGCCGACATTGTCGGCTTGATCCTCTGCGGCGTGGGTTCGATAATATCGCGGGATGGCGCCCCGTCGATAGCCGGGCCCATGCCCCGTCGTCTGAACGCTTTTCGTCAGGATCGGCCGACCAGCTCCGAAATCATCCCGTCCATCCCCTCGAGGCTGCGGCGAAATGCCTCTTCGTCAGGCTCCTCGATGCCGAGGAACTCTATTTCGAACGCCCCGTCATATCCGGCTGCGAGCGCGCTTTCCAAGAAGCTGCGGATCGGAAGCTCGCCTTCGCCCGGTAGTCCGCGTGTCCCCGCACCGGGCGCCTCCAACGTCCCGATCGCGACATCGCTGACCTGAACGATAGCAATGCGTTCGCCGACGCGCTCGATCCACGCCATGACATCGCGCTCCTCGTAGCAATTGCCGATGTCGACCACGATCGCCGTCCTGCTGATGTCGGCGAGGTCAAGCGAGTCCCGCAGATTGTGAACGAAGGAAACGTTCGGGCGCAAGGAGGGCTCGAACGCTAAGGTGACACCACGCTCGCGCGCATGATCGACGCATGGTGCCACTGCCTCCGCGTATCGCGCGGCATTGTCGTCCCAGCGACCGATTTCACCCTTGCCCGGCGGGCCGTAGATCGCTGCTCCGAGCGGCTGCGCGACATCGATGCAGCGGTTTATGGCCGCACGCTCGTCCGGCCAGCGAGAGGGATCGAGCAGAGAGAATGGCGGGAAGACGATGCTGGAGCATTTCATCCCTTCCTGTTGCAGCAAATCGGCGGCGCGCAGATGGCCGAATGCCTCGAGCTTCTGCGCGGAAAGACCGACGGTACGCAGGCCAAGGCGGCGCCAGAACGCAAAATCCTGTTCGAACGACCAGGTGAAGGTGCTGATGGCGTTGAGCGAGAGACGAGGGTGAAGGCGCCCGCCATCGCGCGGCTTATCAGTCATCGTCCCATCTCCCCTTCCATGCGGTTGGCTTGGTCGAAACGCATTCGCCAGCGTCGTATATCGGCCTGTCGTCGGGCCAAACATGTTCAGGCCAGACCACGCCATTGATAGCTGGGCGATATGGCCTTGCAACCGTTTATGGAGCGATATCCCTCGGTGGTGTCGGATGGTTGCGGGCGCCCGGATATCCTCCTGCCGAGGTGTGCGTCAGGCTCCCGCGCGTTTCGCTTGCGTCCAGGCGAGCTGGATCAGCTCGGGGAGGACGCGCACCCGTTCCTGCGTTTGCGCGTTGCTGGCCGCTCCGCGCAGCATACGGCCCTTGATGCCGTGGAAGATCGCGGCGAGCCGGAAGAAGTTGAACGCTATGTAGAAGTCGTAGCCGGGCATGTCGTCGCGGCCGGCACGGGCGCAGTAGGCGGCCAGATACTCCTCTTCCGACGGGATGCCGAGCGCGGCGATATCCGAGCCGGCCAGACCGGCGACGATATAGGGCGGCATCCGGTACATCATCGCATGATAGGCGAAGTCGGCCCCGGGATGGCCGAGCGTCGACAGCTCCCAGTCGAGGACGGCCAGCACCCGTGGCTCGGTCGGGTGAAAGATCAGGTTGTCGATCCGGAAATCGCCATGCGCCAGCGCCGTCGCATCGTCGCCGGCAGGAATATTCGCCTCCAGCCATTCGATCAGGCGGTCCATCGTCTCATCCCGACCGGCCTCGACATCCTCGCGATATTGTTTTGACCAGCGGCCGATCTGCCGCGCGAAGAAATTGCCGGGGCGTCCATAGTCCCCAAGGCCGATGGCCTCATAGTCCAAGCCATGTAGCTGGGCGATCGTCGCGTTCATCGCGTCGAACAGAGCGGCCCGCTCCGCGTTGGAGACCCCGGGGACGCTGGCGTCCCAGAAGATTCTTCCCTCCACCATATCCATCACGTAGAAGGCCGAGCCGATGACGGAGCTGTCCTCGCACAGCCCGAACACATGGGCGACCGGAAAGCCGGCTCCGCCGATCGCGCTGAGCACCCTCGCCTCGCGCTCGACCGCATGCGCACCTTTCAGGATTTGTCCGGGCGGCTTGCGACGCAGCACATAGCTGCGTCCGGGCGTGATAAGCTTGTAGGTCGGGTTGGAAAGGCCGCCCTTGAACTGCTCGACCGTCAGTGGGCCTGCATAGCCGTCGACATGGTCGCTCATCCATCCGGCGAGCGCTGCTTCATTAAAGGCATGGCCAGGGCGGACCGGCGTGGTGCCGCTATTCGCCTCCGCATCGATCGCGCCGTTCATGCTGCCCGTGCCTCCATCCCCCGCAGGCTCCGCCGGTGGGAAATCATCGCTGTCATCGCGGATATTCCGGGGCGCCCAGCCGCGATCATGGCGTAGTCTTGCATCATGGCATCCTTTGGTCCGGCGCCCTATGGTGCAATCGTGCAGGACAATCAATGCCGGCAGTGGGGACGATCGCGCGACACGGGCGCCCAGCCGGTGGCCGGCGCGATAGCAGGAGCTCGATGCGAGCAGGCGAACCCATATCGACCGATCACAAGCGCCAGATTGCCACTGGACGAACCGAGCACCTTACGTCACTTCTACGGGAATCCTGAGCAGCGCAGGCTCGCGTGAAATACCTCAGCCGCTGAGCAGAACCGGAGAGCAGAGATGGAAGAGCAAAAATTCCAGATTTTCAGGAAGGCCGATGGGCATCGCTTCGGCGACGAAGCGGTGCTTACGGACGATCCGACTCCCGTCCAGGCGGAAGGCCTACAGCGGATGCTGGATGCGGGAGTGACGGATGGGGCCGAATTCACGCTCTTGTGCAATGTGCCCGGCTTCGCGCTGGTGCATTGCTGGTTCAAGCAGGATTACCCGCTACCTCTGCACAGCCATAGCGCCAACGGGCTTTATTATATCGTGTCAGGATCGGCCCGGCTCGGGACCGAAACCCTGGGCCCCGGAGATTGCATCTTCATACCCGCCAACACGCCCTACACTTACCGCGCCGGGCCGGAGGGCGCGGAAATACTCGAATTTCGGCATGATCTGAACGCCGACTACCGGAACTATGCGAAGAACAAGGCCTTCTACGACAAAGCCGTCTCGACGATTCTGGCAAACCGCGATGCATGGCGCAAGGCGGCGCTGCCGGGACATTGCGTCTGATCTGGCCGGCCGGCCAGCGGATACGCGAAACGCCTCTTCCAGCTTCCGATTCCGCGGTCAGCCTCCGAAGCGCCTCGCGCCAATGGTTTCGTCGCGGCGGTTTTGCCTGCATCAGGCGCCGATCATGCGCAGACCGCCATCGACGGCGATCAGTTGCCCGGTGATGAAGCCTGCGCCCTCGCTGACGAGAAACGCGACCAGCGGTGTGCAATCCTTCTCGGCGTTGCCCAGCTTGCCGCCGATCGGGATGCGCTGCGCCATATAGCGGTCGTGCTCCTCGAGCTGCTCAGCCGTCATCATCGCGCGGATGCGATCGTAGGGCGGGGTGTGCATGGCGGGCGCGAGGCAGTTGACGGTTACGCCATATTGGCCCCAGCTGAGCGCCGCCGATCGGGTCCAGCCATGTACCGCCGCCTTCGCGGTGCTGTAGGCGGGTGAATGCGTGTTGCCCTCAAGTCCCTCGACCGAGCCGAAATTGAGGATGCGGCCACCACCGTTCGCCCGCATGTGTTCGCACGCCGCCTGATTGGTGTAGATAGCGGACTTTACGTTGGTCGCGATCATGAGATCGATCTGCACATCGTCGACATCCTCAACGGGACCGGGTGCCCATTTGCCGGCAATGTTGACGAGTCCGTCGATGCCGCCCAGCGCCTTCGATATCTGTTTGAACATGTCGAACACCGCCGCTCGGTCGGCGAGATCGCATCGCCACCAGCTTGCGAGCGGCTTGAGTTCCGCGGCCGGTTCGGTGTTGTTGAAAATGGCGGCGATCTTTGCGCCACGCGCGGCAAGGCCGCGCAGCACGCCCGCGCCTATCCCGCCGGCGGCGCCGGTCAGCACGATCCGCCTGCCGCTGATCGCCTCGTCCATTCATCTTCTCCCTCAGGACCTTGCTTATGTGCCGGCGTTCCGTTGGGGCACCGGCGACCGCACCGTGCGGCACATCAACCTAACGAGCCTTCGCGCGGCAGCACAATGGCCTTTTTTGTCCCCGCGGGCGCATGAGATCGGTGATCGATAACCTCCGGGCTGCGGCAGCCCTCCCGCGCGCGACGCTCCCCCGATGCGACCCGACCGACCACAGATCGGTCCAAAGAAGATCCCGTACGATTCCGCCGCGGTGAATCTGTCTGGACCTTCACCGCGGGGTGCTGCACATTGAAGCCATGGCTATAGCCGAGATGGACGCATGGCTGGGCAAGACGCTGTTCGTCCCGCCGATCATCGGCCTTTGCCAGCTCACCCGACAGACGCAGTTCGCCATCTCGCGTCTGTTCTGGTTCGTCGTTGCGCTCGATCAGCTGCGCGTGGCGCAGACGCTCGCGCAGCAGGTGGTCGCCGGTCTGTTCGCCGTGGGGATGATGGTGACCGCTTCGTTCCGCGCCGATCTGCCTGCGATGAGCATGTTGTGGTTCCGCATGATGGCCTTGGCCTTCCTTGTCCTGGACGTGCTGCACGGCGTCTTGCGCAATGACTGGATCGGCGTCGAGATCTGGCTGCTGGTTCTGTTCGCGGAATATGCCGCTACGATCCGCACGATACCGCCCGGAAAGACGGGGAAGCGGGAGCATTTGCCTCGGGAGCAGCGAGCCAATAGCCGTCTTCGCCGTGAACGGGCCGTCGAAATCCCCTGGTTGTCGGCGATGCTCTGGGCCGGGAGAGGAGCGCGACGCAGACGGCAGGCTCGGCTCGAACGAAAATCCCTGTTGAGGCCGGCGATCGGGGCGGCAGCGCACCCGCGCCCTCTTTAACGGATGAACTGCTTTACGTAGTCACCGCCAAGGCCGATCGATTCGAAGTGGCGACGGCACATGTCTATCTTGGTGAAGACATCGTCATACCCGGTCTGTCGACCATCGGGATCGCAATAGATCAGTGCACCAGTGACGTGAAACAGCGTTATCATCTCTGCCACATCCTCAGGAACGATCAGCGTGTGCGTTTCGCCGGGCGCCTCGAAGGCGTAAGAACCTTCTTCGGCCACCCAGCTATGCTCCAGATAGCGCCAGCGCCCTTTGAGGACGAAGGCATGAACCGGCCCGGGATGACGGTGGCGTGTGAGAATGCCCGATCTTCGCACGCGCAGCAGATTGACCCAATAGCCTCCGGACACCGAGAGGCAGAGAGGGCGCATCGAGACATGCTCGGTTTGCGGAACCCACATGCGCTCATCGTCTCCGGCGATATTCTCGAGGACGATTTCAGGCATCGCGTCGATGGGAAATGGAAGGCGATAAGGCGTAAATGCCTCATCGCGGGTCTCGATTTGATGTGCCAGAACATCCTCCCTGCGTTGGTCTCCGCCGGAATCACGCATGATCCATGCCTTGTCCTGATATTCACCTGCACAGGCTCTGCAAGTATTTTGATGTGCCGCCAGGAGATCTGTGCGTGACCTGGACGGCCGATTGCTGATCCTGTCGGCTTGTGAGGAGGAAGGCAGCGCGTGACGCAGCGTTCGACCGGTCAGGAGGGTTCGGTTATATAAGGCGCGAACCGGCGCTCGCGGCGGGGATCCGTTGACGTTCCCGGCTCTTATCCGTCCTGCAGGATTCTTCGGGCGTGGGACGGAAATGATTTGCGCCAGTCCCGCTTTTGGTCGTTAGACCTGGCCCGCTTACAAGGGAATAACAGCAGGGCGCTCCTTCGGCCGGCATGCGCCCGCGTCCCAAACCAAGGAGTGGACAGATGGGCACATCGGTATTCGGTCTGGAATCCAAGGGAGCGCTTGTGCTCGGTGCGGGGCAGGGCATGGGCGAGGCGACGGCCTTGGCGCTTTCCCGTGCCGGCTGCCGGCTTGCCCTCTTCGATTTTGAGCTGGATCGGGCGTCGCGGGTTGCGTCGCGCATCGAGTCAGAAGGCGGTGTGGCGACGGCGATCCAGGGCGATGCACTGAATGACGAGGAGATGAGGACGGCAATCGCTAAAGCCGACGACATGCTTGGCGGTATCGATGTGATGGCCAGCATCATCGGAATGGCCGCATGGAGCACGCTCACCGATATGACCGCGGAAACCTGGGATTTGGATCACAAACGCAATCTCCGCTATTTCTTCATCGCGGGCCAGGCGGTTGCCAAGTCAATGTTGGCGCGCGGGAAAGGCGGCGCGATGGTTTGCGTCGCGTCGGTGGACGGCATGCGTACCGCCCCCTACCACGCTTCCTATGGAGCCGCGAAGGCCGGGCTCATCCATCTGATGCAGTCAATGGCATTCGAATGGGCGCCGCATGGCATTCGTGTAAATTGCGTCACGCCCGGCTCGATAATATCGCCGCGCGTTCCCTTTCAGGAGGACCCGGAGCGCGAGCGCCTTTTTGCCGAGGGCATCCCGATGGGCCATCGCGGTCGCGCCGAGGACATCGCCAATGCAGCGCTGTTCTTCCTTTCCGATCTGGCCAAATATGTGACGGGACAAAATATGCCGGTCGACGGTGGCCTGCTCAGCCGCAGCCTGTACGACTACAGCAAGCAAGCGGCGCTCGTGTCCAGCGGCGGAACAATAGGGATGGCCAAGAGCGGATAAACACGGTCGTCGATCGGCAGGGGCCACGCTGGCAATTCTTGTTTTCAGCCGCAATCGAGACCCATAGGCGCAGACTTAGGAGAGTGGCGTAGCCCATGGGCGCAATATAGCGGGGCTCGATGAGCTTGACTCGTCGGGCCTTGCTTAAGCCTCTGCGGCGCTTGGGCGTTTCCAAGGCGTGATGCGTTAGCATCTCAGCGCCTTGGTATAAGTCGCGATTGCTGGCGCGTCGGGTTTGGTGGGGACGTGATGGTCGCTTCCCCTCGGCGGCGCGTCCTCCCTCCGGGCAACGCCACACGCCTTTCCGTCGACCTCGCCGGTCATGCTGAGCGCGCGCGCCTATTTGGAGAGATAACCGAAGCGATGCATGTCGTTTCCGCCGCGCTGGAGGAGCGAAACTCTGACTTTGCCTGATAGCGATCGGAAGCGCACGTCAGCGCCTCAGAACTTTCTTGCTCCGAATAAATCATACCTACAGCGAATAGGTTGTAAGGGGATGCCAGTTGCAGGTAGAGGATTGGAGCATGAGGAAATCCTCAAAGCCGCAGCCGGTCAACGCTCTCATTAGGGGGCTGGAAATCCTATCCTGTTTCAGTCGGCCGCGGACGGAACTCACCGTATCCGAGATCGCCCGCAGAGTGGGTTTGAGCCAGCCGACTGCCTGGCGGATGTGCCAGACGCTGCTGGAGCAGGGATATCTCGTCCGAAGCGCGAGCAGCAAGGGACTGCGCATTGGCGCACCCGCTCTGAGCCTCGGCTATTCAGCAATTGCGGGACTCTCTTTCGCCGAGATCGCATTGCCGTACATGCACGAGATAACGGCGGCGACCTCGGGCACGACCTCGCTCAATCGGCGCCACGGAAGCGACATCATGTCGGTGGAGCGCGTCGATGGCGCCTTCGTGCGGCCCAACGCGCCTATCGGTTGGTGCGTACCGATGGTCTCGGTCGCCTCGGGGCTAGCGGTGCTGGCCGCCTTGCCAGTCGATGCCCGAAGAGCGGCACTGGACCTGTTCGAGGATGGCGACGAACGCCGCGCCCGCCGTCTTCAACGTGTCGACGATGCGCTGAAGTCCTATGCGGAACTTGGCTATGTCCGGATATCCCATTCTCTGGGGGTCGATTACACGACGATCGCGGTCCCCCTGTTCGAAGACAATAGCGAACCTGCCGACCAATGGGCTCTCAGCTGCGGCGGCATCGGTGATCGCTGGTCGGACGAGGATGTTTTGGCTGCGGCCGCCGCTCTCAAGCGGGCGCGGAGCCTTTTGGAGCCAGCTCTGCTACCCAGCCTGACGTCCAAGGCGAACCTGCGGCCCGATGCAGCTGGAATTCTGTAGCTCGCCGCTGCGCAGGTTGCCCAGACGAGCATGAGACCCCTGTGCCCACGGCCCGCTCGATCCGGGATGAGCGCGGGCCGACCGGCCAAGTCTCGCGGATATCTGGCCAGGTGCCGCGCTCGGGCCCGTGGTACTTCAATGATAGCTTCTGCCGCCGTCGGTCGCCAAAGTCGCTCCCGTGACGATCGAGGCCGCGTCACTCAACAGAAACAAGATGCACTCCACGATCTCCATCGGATCGGCTGCACGACCCAGGGCGTAGCGGCTTCCTGCATCATCAATGCTCACGCTACCCAGCGACCGACGTCCCGTCTCGGTGTCGACGAGGCCGGGGCAGACCACGTTGACCCGTATATCGGGCGCCAGCTCTGCCGCCATCGCCTTGGTAAGCCCGATCAGTCCGGCTTTCGAAGTGGTATAGGCGGGCGCACGTGCGGTCATGGGCACGAGCGCCTGAGCCGTAGCAACGTTGACGATGGATGCGTGACCGGGAGCCCGGCGCAGGAGCGGCAGCGCGCCCTGGCAGAGCCGGAACGGGCCGGTCAGGTTGACATCCATGACACGTTGCCACTCGCCCAGCGGCAAAGTGTCGAACGGAGATCTGCCGGTGACCGCCGCGCAGTTTGCGATGCCGTGGAGGGTGTCGGTCAATGTCGCCAGCTTCGCGAGCGCGGCGTCCATTTCCTCCGCCTTGCCGAGATCGAACTGCAGGATCTGCACGCCGGGCAGAACCGCCAGCCGCTGCAATTCCTCCGCCTTGCGACCGCAGGCGATGACATTTGCCCCGCGCGCCGCCAATGTCGTTGCGACCACTCCGCCCAGGCCTGAAGTGGCGCCGGTCACGACGATGGTGCGTCCAGAAAAGTCGCCGGTCTGGCTCGGTTGCTGTGCCGTCTTTGCCGACATCAGATTGCCGCCGCGCCATGATGGGACGAGACGGAGCCCCCGAACATCATCAGCCGCTCACATGATCTTCTCATTTTGTAATCTCCTCCATGACGAGCGCCGCTTTGCGAAGGCGAGTCGCCTGCGTGCGCTTCTGACTCTCAGGATCCGTAGCGGGCTGCCGCGCCGGATGAAATGGTTACGACCAGGCATTGTGGGGTCGGCAACAGCGCTGAAGGACGGTTTGTGCCGACAGGACACCTCGCCGAGACGCAACCGCCCGACAATGCGCTACGACCTTAATTCACCAAGAGCGTGCGTAGATTGTCCCGCATGATGTCCTGTACGATCTTCGGATCGAAGCCGTCGAGCGACTCCATGAATTCGGCTGGCTCAGCCAGACCCTCGGCATGAGGAAAGTCCGACCCCATCACGACCCGATCGGCACCGATGCGCTTCACCAGCTCGGCGGTGTTGTCCTCGTGGAAGGGGACGACATAAACATGCCGTTTGAACATCTCGGAAGGATGGGCGGGCGGCATGCCGCCGGGCCAGTCGCCGAAGCGTCCCCACATCGCAGCCTTGTTTATTGATTTCAGAAGATAAGGGACCCAACCACAGCCATTCTCGACACTGAGCACCTGAATCCCGGGGAAGCGGCCGAACAGATTGTGCAGGATCATTGCGGCAAGCGTGGTCATGATCGGATAATCGACATGGAACATCGCGAACTGCAGGGGGGACGTGTCGCGATTACCGGGCTTGGCCTTCTCGCCCCACGCCGTCGAATTCTCGAAAAATCCGGCCGAGAGATGCAACCCGATCGGAATCCCGGCCTCCTGGACCCGCGCCCAGAACGGATCGAACTTGCGATCTGCGATCGAACAGGGGTTGGGGCCGCCGCCCGGTCCGGGCCGCATGTAGAGCACCTTGGCGCCGGCTTTCAGTAGGCGATCCACCTCCTCGATCGCCATGTCGAGATCGGCCAGAGATATGAGCGGGGCGCCGAAAATCCGGCCGTCCTCACCGAAGCCCCAATCCTCCTCGAGCCAGCGATTGAACGACCTGATATTGGCGTAGAGGGCCGGGAGATTGTCCAGCATATCCTGCTCGACGCAGTTGGCCATTGACGGGAACATCAGCGTCCCTTCGACATTCTGCTCGTCCATCAGCGCCAGTCTGGCCTTGCGGTCATGAAATGCCGGGAGCATCGCGGCTTCGCTGTGGGCATCGGTGAACCCGCCGAGACTGGGATCCTTCAATATCGCCTTGAACGATCCGGGCAGTTCGGTCCGCTCAAATTTGGTATTGGTAAATCTGAGGTGGTGATCCCCATAATACCAATATTCCTTGCCATTATCGTGCCGCTTCGGATGGATCGCGACATCCGAATATTTCTTCTCGATATGTCGGCTGAATGAGTCGCGCACCTCATAGAAATGATTATCCGCGTCCCACAGCTTGTAAGAGACCTTCTCCACGAACCCGTTTCCTTGTTCTGAACTGCTATATCGGCCTGCTATTTTGTTTGGCGATGGCTTCACCTTCGGGTCGGCCGGCCAAGACCGAGAGAGGGATCTGCCACGCGTTCGACTCAGCGGGATCAGCGGTTCGCACCTAGGGATAATGCCATAGGCTGGCCGAAGGTGCGAGACCGAGGCGTTCCGCCGTCAATCGGTTTCACGCATCGACGAAAGCCTGATTGAGCGCGAACGCCTCCTTGGGAAGATCGACATTATATAGCCGGGCCGCGTTGGCGAACAGGATCTTGTCCTGGACACGTTCGGGCTGGGCCTCGAGGCCGTTGGTGAGCGCCTTGGCCACCGCTTCCCGCCCGCCGAGACAGGTGGTGTGCGGAAAGTCGGTCTCGAACATGATATTGTCCTCACCGACCTTCCGGATGTAAAAATCGTCGAGCTGCTCGAACCAGTAATTTACGAACACCTGCTTCTTGAAAGTCTCGCTTGGCGGCTCCTTGAACTCGGGCCTCTTCTTCCAGATCTGAGCGACATTGTAGTGATAGTCGAGCGATTCAAGGCAGAAATTGATGTGGCCGAGGCCCGTTTCGACTGCCGCGAAGCGCAATTCGGGGAAGCGCTGGGGCACGCCCGACATCAGAAGATCGGCCACATGCCCGCAGACCATCAGGAAGGCGAGGGTCGAAGACCGCACATAATTGGCCTCGATGCCGTCGGTCCGGTTGCGACCCGCATTGAAGAAATCGTCCGCGAAATCGCCGCCGCCGGAATGAAAGCTGATCGGCAGATTGGCCTCGCGGATGACCGACCATAGCGGATCCCAGGCCCTGTCGCTCAGATATTGCCACCCATGCTCATGAGGAGCGCCGCTGAGCAATACGCCCTTATGGCCGATCTTGGCTGCGCGCTCGACCTCTTTCACCGATGCCGCGATATCCCACAGCGGCAGGACGGCCATCGGAATGAAGCGCTCCGGCGCAGGCGCGCTGAACTCGATCATGAAGTCGTTATAGGCCTGAACCATCCCGAGTTTGATCTCCTCGGCGATGTTCTTGTACATGCCCATGACCACGGCACCGAGATTTGGGTATAGCACCTGCGCCCAAACACCCACCTCGTCCATATATTTCAAGCGTTTATGTACATCCCATGCGCCGGCGTGGGACTCGTCGCGCCTTGGCGGTATCGACAAGGATCCGCCGGGAAAGCCATAGTTCGCGCTGCCCCAGGCCGAGAAGATCGGCTTGTCGCCGACGAACCAATATTCAAGCTCCCGCTTCTGGTGCATCTTCACATGCGGCACCGCATCGCCGAATTTCTTCGGCATCCGCGACGTCCACAGATCGGGCGGCTCTGTGACGTGCGTGTCGGTGTCGATTATCGGCTTCGAGAAGATAGAGTTCATGGGCATCCTCCAAAACTAGACGGCTCATCGTCGGACTTTCGACGGCCGCTCATCCACCCTTCACGCTGGAAACTTGTCCGAGGTTGCTGCGGCGACGACAGCCGCATCACGCCAGACCATTTTATTCATCTAATGAATAGTTCACTCTGTATATGAATACTATACGCGGTCGGCGCAGGCGTGTAAAGCCGGACGATGTGCGGGGCTGGCGTGGCCATCAATGATGCTCCGGTCGGGCGGCTTGCGGTCGGCGCGCATCGTCCCTTTTGCCGGCGCGATGATCGGCTGCTGCTCAGGAGGATGATGAAAGCGGTGGTTTCAACGGCGGTCGAGCCGGGGAGGAATAGCCGCGACGACAAGGATCCGGCGCAAGCGGCCGCGGTTCGGTCATCGCAAGGCGCTTCCAGCGCAATCAACGCCCGACGAGGGCGCAGGTCCGTGGCTCGTGGCCGGTAAATTCAGGCGCGGAGCGGCCGGATCACCAGGCGATGCCGATCTTTCCGAAATGCGATCCCGACAGCTGGTAGCGGAACGCGTCGGCGAGCTCGCTCAGCGCGAAACGGCGGTCGATCACCGGGCGAATGCCGATGGCATTGATCGCCCGGACCAGCTCTTGCTGGTGACGCCGGGAGCCAACCATGAGCCCCTGGATCTTCGCCTGCTTCCCCACCAGCGCTACGGTGGATATGGAGCCGGCGATCCCCGAGACGGTGCCGATCAGGGCGATGTGGCCGCCCGGGCGGACGGCGCCCATGGAATTGGTGAGCGTGCCCGCGCCGCCGAGTTCGAGCACCAGATCGACGCCGCCGCCGGACCGATCGCGCACGGCGCGGCCCCACTCCGGTACCTCGCGATAGTTGATGATGTGATCCGCGCCGAGCTGCCGCGCGCGGTCGAGCTTTTCGTCTGATGATGATGTGACGATCACCGTGACGCCCATCGCTTTGGCGATCTGCAGCGCCCAGATCGATACCCCGCCGGTGCCGAGCAGCAATATGCTGTCGCCTGGCTTGGTCCCGCCGTCGACGATGAGGGCGCGCCATGCGGTTAGCCCCGCCGTGGTGATCGTCGCCGCCTCTACGGCGTCATAACCGCGCGGCGCATGAGTGAAAGCCGTTGCCGGCGCCACCGCATATTCGGTGGCATAGCCGTCTATGCCGTCGCCGGGGACGCGTGCCAAGACGCAGTTCGGCGCGCCGTCCTGCCAGTCCGGATAGAAACAGGAGATTACGGCGTCGCCCGCGGCGAACTCGGTCACGCCGTCGCCGACGGCCTCGACGATGCCGCCCCCGTCGGCGAGTGCGATCCGGCCCGCCGCCGCGCTCGCACCCGAATTGACGACGCCGAGATCGTGAAAGTTGAGCGAACTGCCATGGAGCGCGACCCGGATCTCGCCGGGCGCCGGCTGTCCTGGATCGGGCCGGTCGGCCAGCTGCAGCGTATCGAGCGTGGCGGGTGAACCGACGACCATGGCTTTCATCGCAGCAAATTCCTCAATTGGGGGGGGCTTCGCCATTCGAGCAACAGCGGCATCTGGAATCAAGGCAAATTTTTCGGCGCGGACAATGTTCGCTGCCGCACGGCTGCGACGCGGTTGACGCGGCGCACCGGCCGCGAATAGGCATCCGTCGAGCCCAAGCGGGCGCGCGGCAAGGGTCGCGGCCTAGAGAAGCGCGCGGTAGGGTAGGGAGAGCGAGGTGATGATGGCACCGGCATGCCGCCCCATTGCGAGCTTCGATTCCCGCGCACGACCGTGGACGAAGGAGCAGCAGACATGCATGATCTGGTAATTCGCGGCGGCCTGGTGGTCGACGGATCGGGCGGCGCTCCCTTCGCGGCCGACGTGGCGATCGACGGCCGGTTGATCGTCGCGGTCGGCCGGGTACCCGATGCTGGCCGCGAGGAGATCGACGCCGCCGGCAAGATCGTCACCCCCGGCTTCGTCGACATCCACACCCATTATGACGGCCAGGCGACCTGGGATGCGGAGATGGCGCCGTCGAGCTGGCATGGCGTCACGACGATCGTCATGGGCAATTGCGGCGTCGGCTTCGCCCCCGCCCGACCCGGCCGGCACGACTGGCTGATCGGGCTGATGGAGGGGGTCGAGGACATTCCCGGCTCCGCCCTCGCCGAGGGCATCAAGTGGGAGTGGGAGACATTTCCCGAATATCTCGATGCGCTGGAGCGGCTTCCCCGCACGATCGACATCGGCACCCATGTGCCGCACGGCGCGCTGCGCGCCTATGTGCTCGGTGATCGCGAACGGCCGGGCGCGGTGCCGACGCCCGATGACATCGAACAGATGGCGGCGATCGTCGAGGAAGCTGTGCGCGCCGGCGCGCTCGGCTTCTCGACCTCGCGCACGGTGCTGCACCGGTCGGTGGACCAGGAACTGGTGCCCGGAACGACCGCGACGAGCGACGAGCTGCTCGCGATCGGCCGGGCGGTCGGCCGCGGCGGCTATGGCGTCATCGGCCTCGCCAGCGACTTCCGCCACGAATGGAACGACTTCGGCTGGATGGGGCAGATTTCGCGCGAGACCGGCATGCCGGTTTCCTTCACGGCCGCGCAGAACCCCCACAAGGATCTCACCCTCGACGAGCAACTCGGCGCTATGCGCAGCGAGAATGCACGCGGCGCGAAGCTGGTGGCGCAGATCGCGATCCGCGGCGTCGGCATCGTCATGACCTGGCAGGGGACGATGCACCCGTTCATGTTCAAGCGCAGCTGGGCCGCGATCGCCCGGCTGCCATGGCCCGAGCGGCTCGCCCGGCTCAAGGACCCCGCCTTCCGCCGCCAGCTGATTTCCGAGCCCAGCCGATTGCCCAACTCGGAGATCTTCCGCGTGATAACCGCCGAGTGGTCGATGCAATATGAGATGGATCCCGGCTTCGACTATGAGCCCGGCGAACAGGATAGCATCGCCGCCCGGGCCGCCCGCGCCGGCGTCTCGGGCGACGAATATGCCTATGATCTGCTGATGCGCGAGGAGGGGACCGGCTTCATCTATTATCCGGTGTTCAACTATTTTGACGGCAATCTCGACTTCCTCGTCGATTTGCTGACCGCCGACGACACCGTCAATTCGCTCTCCGACGGCGGCGCGCATTGCGGGACGATCTGCGATGCCGCCTCGCCGACCTTCCTCCTGCAGCATTGGGTGCGCGAGCGCGACGGCCAACGCATCTCGATCGAGCGCGCGATCAAGCGCCAGTGCCGCGATACCGCGCTGCTCTATGGCATGCACGATCGCGGGCTGGTCGCGCCGGGCTATCTCGCCGATCTCAACATCATCGACATGGATCGGATCGGCCTCCGCCCGCTGTGGATGGCGAACGACCTGCCCGCAAACGGCCGTCGCCTGCTGCAGAAGGCCGACGGCTATGTCGCCACGATCAAATCGGGCCAGGTCACCTTCCGCGACGGCGTCATGCAGGGCCCGACCCCCGGCGGCGTGATCCGCGGCCCCCAGCCCGCGCCGGAACCCGCGAACGCCTGACCCGGCGCCGGCAACGCCGGGACCGGGGGCTGGCTGCCGCAGTCGAACGGATGCGGAGAACGACCGCGCGGCTGGCGCAGACCACTTCTGTTGAGCTCTCCATTATGGAGCGCATCTGCGGGCGGCAATCCGGCAACGGTCGGAAACGGCGGAAGCGACGCTGCGGAACCTATTGGCCTCCTTGACGCTAATGACACCGAGCGGAGAAAGCCGGCGACGCGTGCCCAAGGGACGCGTCGCCCATTGGGAGATGGGTTATGATCTGGACGATCGCGGGCATCCTGTTGCTGCTCTGGATTCTCGGCTTTGCCTTTCACGTCGGCGGCGGGTTGATTCACATCATCCTCGTGCTCGCCGTTGTCGCGGTGATCGTGCAGTTGGTCAGCGGCAGACGGGTGGTCTGACGCCTGCGCTCAAGCCGCTAGTTCAAGGCCATCGCCTTACCGGAAGAATCCTGTCACTGGCAGATCGAGCCCGATGCGAGGGGCAGCGCCGGGCCGGACGAAAAACGTCATGGTGGGTTTCGGGATGAACGCTGCGCTCACCCGGACTCGGTGGAGGGATGAAGATGGCGGCCGAAGTGGCGAATATCGATGCGCTGGGTGCGATGACGTACATCACGGTGGAGCCGGGCCCCGGATACGCCACTATAATCCTCGATCGGGCCGAAGCCATGAATGCCCTCTGCTTGCCGCTGCGGCAGGAGCTGGCGCGCGCGATCCGCGCCGCTGATGCGGACGAGACGGTCAAGGCGATCATCGTCACGGGCCGCGGCGAGCGCGCCTTTTCGGCCGGAATGGACCTGAAGGAACTCGCGGTTTCCGGTCCCGGCGGCGTGTTCGACCACGAGCCGCAGGACAGCCCCTCGGTCGCCATGCGCGCCTGCCGCACGCCGCTTATCGCGGCGGTGAACGGCGCGGCGATCACGGGTGGGTTCGAACTCGCGCTGGCCTGCGATATCCTGATCGCATCGACCAAGGCGCGCTTTGCGGACACCCATGTACGCGTCGGCATTTTGCCGGCCTGGGGCCTGACCGTCCGCTTGCAACAGCTGGTGGGCCCCTCGCGAGCCAAGGAAATCTCGCTGACGGGGAACTTCATCGATGCCCGGACGGCGCTTGCGTGGGGGCTGGTGAACCGGGTGACCGAGCCGGAGGACCTGCTCGCCGAGGCGCAGCGCATCGCCAGCGACATCACCTCGTGCGACGCCGCCACCGTGCAGTTCAACAAGGAGACCATAGACGGCATGGTCGGCCTTGATCTCGACGAGGCGCTCGCCCGCGAGCGCAGCCGCTCGGAGGAGTGGGTGGCGAACGCCGGGCCAGCCGACATGGAATCACAACGCAAGAAGGTGATGGCGCGCGGCCGTCAGCAACAGTCCGGATAAACGGCAACAGCCGGCTCCGCGGAAGAGCGACATTCGCACGATCCGGGAGGCGGGTGACGGACGGCTCGTCAAACCGGGAGATTACACGCCGGACCGAAGCAGCCCCGACGGGCCGATCTCGGAGGACGGCGGACCGCCATCAACGACCGTGTGCACATTCACGATCTTGACCGCGGCGAACTTCCACTCATCGGCAACCCGAACGTAATTCTCGTAATAATAGGCGAAATTGTGGCGGAGCCGTCGCGATGTAGACGAGTTCTCGTCGAAGAACAGATATTCTACCGCCCAAATTCCAGAGGCAGTATCCCTGTCGCCGATGGTTATTTCGCAATTGTGCCCATGGTGGATCTTTATCGCGCCTTCACTTGCCAATGCGGCTTGCCTTACAATCTCGTCGCGCCCCCTTGCGACGAGCGTCGATGGCCCTGCCAGCTGCGCCGCCTCCATAATGGCATCATCGACAAATAATTTCCCGAAGCTTTCGAAATCATGCATGTCGGTGAAGCGAAAATACCGCGCCTTAAGCTCCTTGAGATCCTCACGGGCCAATAGTTCGTCCAGTCCCTTCATCGCGCTCCTCCCCAAATCGTTATTCACAGGTGGATAAAACAGAAGCGATTGCGGATAATACATATTGACGGATGTTTCGCAGGTGGGCGGGCTGGGTTCGGGGATAGCCATGGGTCATTAGCCGGGAACGCCAAAATTATCAAACAGTTAAGAAATGCAAGAACACGAGTTCGCGTCGATACCAGCGCTACGATGGCAAGCGGCAAAAAGGGGGCCACGCTCCTCAACCTATTTTGCCGAAACCCCTGGTCCTGTTGGTGAAGTAGCCCACCTATGTTATCCGGTCCCGGCGGACCGCGCGGATTATGGGAACAGCGTAAATGGGTGAAGACTTCGTCATTGGAGTCGATGTGGGCGGTACGTTCACGGACGTTGTGAGCAGCAACGGAAGCGACACGTGGCGCGCCAAAGCCCCCACCAATCCGGCGGTGTTCAGTGAGGGTGTGCTCGGGGCGACCAGCCTCGTCGCGAAGCAAATGGGCCTCTCGTGCGACGAACTGCTCAGAAATACGCGCAGATTCGGCTTAGGCACAACTGCGGTGACCAACGTGCTCGCCACGCGACGTGGGGCGAGGGTCGGGCTTCTGACGACAGCCGGCTTCGAGGACCATCTGCATGCGAGAAACGATCGCCTGGGTTGCGACGGTTGGCTTGTGGCGCCTTGGTTGCCCGTCCAGCGAACTTTCGTCCGTGGCATCAATGAACGGATCGATCGTAATGGTGATATTCTGGTTCCACTCAACTGCGATGAACTTCTTCAGACCTGCAAAGAACTCATCGAGGTAGATGGAGCTCAAGCTATCGCGATTTCGTATCTCTGGTCTGTGCGAAATCCACGCCATGAGGCTCAGACGGTCGAAATCATTGCACAGAATTGGCCTTCATTGCCCGTGTTTGCCGGGGCGGCTCTTCATCCACTTTTACGGGAATATGAACGAACCAAACTGGCGGTGCTGAGCGCATTCTCAGCTTCGGCACTTGACGGCATTGAGGAGCTTGAACGGGAGCTCGCACAACGAGGCATGGAGTGTCCGCTGCTTCTGCTGCACTCGGGCGGCGGCGCAATGTCGACGCTCGAAGCCCGGGCAAATCCCCTTGGGCTAGCATCCTCCGGGCCGGCGGCTGGCGCGGTCGCGGCAGCCGAGTTCGCGTCTGCTGCGAATTATTCCGACGTGGTAACCTGCGACATGGGAGGAACGAGCATTGACGTCGCGGTGATCCGTGATGGGGTTCCAGAACGTGCCCAAACGATTTCCATCCAAGGTATCACGACCTCTCTTTCCGCTGTGGACGTGGAATCCATTGGCGCTGGCGGTGGCTCTATAGCTTGGATTGACAGTCGGGGAATGCTACGCGTGGGGCCGCAGTCTGCCCGCGCAACCCCGGGACCAGTTTGCTACGGCAGAGGCGGAACCGAACCGACAGTCACCGACGCCATGGTGCTGCTCGGATATATCGATCCAAGCCACTTCTTGGGTGGCACGATACAGCTCGATGTCGAAGCGGCCCGGGCGGCCTGTCGCGCGCTTGGTTCAAAAATCAACATGAATGCAATCCAAGTCGCGCATGGCATTCGCGAGGTTGCTATCGTCGAAATGGGCAAGGCGATCCGGTCACGCTTAGCTTCAGGTGGGCTGGATCCACGAAAAATGGCGATGCTTGCCTTCGGTGGATCGGGAGCTCTCTTCGCCACGGCAATAGCCAAAGATATCGGGTTGCGCGCGGTGCTCACGCCCTACGCTGCGTCCGTGCTGTCAGCATTTGGCGCCGCGACTGCCGATATTCGGCGGGATCGCAGCCGGGCCGTCGATTTAATTCTTCCTTTGGATACTCGGGGGGTGCAAAATCTTCTTGATGATTTGATCCAACAAGTGGACGCAGAACTGGACGAGCATAAGGTTCCGCGCTCTGCGCGTAAGTTGATTTGTGAGGGCGAACTTCGATTTTATCGCCAGAAGTCATCATTGCGTATGCAAGTCGATCGTGACGAGCTTTATGGCGACAGGCTCGCCGATCGATTTTGCGCCGCTTATGCCGAGCGCTACGGCAAGAGCGGCATGACGGCAGAGTCCCTCATCGAGCTTTCAACGCTTCGGGTTATCGGGTTGGGCAAGATATTACGTGCCAGCCTCCCCAATGAGGTTGATGACGCCGGGTCGCTCGAAAGCGCACGCATCGGTACTAGAAAGGTGTATCGTTCGCCAGCGATCCAGGATGACGTGCTCGTGTTCGACATGGAGAAGCTCCGAAGCGGCCATGTCATCGATGGGCCGGCCTTGATCGATGCCGTGGACAGCACGCTTTGGGCTCCACCAGCCTCGCGGGTTGAAGTGGCCGGAGCTCGGTCGCTTGTTATCCATTTTTAGGTGACGTCATCCATGCTGGACCCAATTATTCTCGAAGTGCTTCGCGGCAAAATTGACGCCATTGCGCAAGACGGCGCCAAGACCATAATGCGAACCGCGATTAGCCCCGTCATCGCGGACAACGGAGATTGTTCGTGCTCGATCTACAGCGCCGACGGCGGGCTTCTCAGTGGCGGTGGTCCGGTTTTTATTCATTACCATTCCAACGCCGCAGGTGTTCGAAAGATCATTGAGTTGCACGGTCAAAGCGTTGCCGACGGCGACATTTTCCTGGTCAATGACCCGTACCAGGGAGGCGGGCTGCATGCGCAGGACGTTGTCATTCACATCCCCGTCTTCTGCGATGGCGCACTTGCCGCTTGGGTGGGGACGTCCGGCCACATGATGGATATGGGGGGAAGCGTCCTCGGGTCGTTCTCAACGAGCGCGACGGAGTGCATTCAGGAAGCATTGCGCTTTCCACCTATCCGGGTTTACCGCGCTGGCCAGGAACAGACAGACATCTGGGCGATACTTCGCACTAACATCCGAATGTCGGACATGGTCGAGACGGACATCCGTTCCCTGATTTCTGGCGCAAATATAGCTCAGAAAGAGTTGCAGCAGCTTGTGCGAGATTATGGGATAGGCGTTTTCAAGGAGGCGATGGCTACTCTTTGCGATCTCACCGAGCGTGAGATGCGACGAGCAATCCTCGAGCTGGAAGCGGGGTCATATTATTTTGTAAGCTGGTCCGAATGGTCGGACAAACTGTACAGAGTGCCTTGTACGCTAATGGTCGATGGTGATCACCTGACCTTTGATTTTTCTGGCGCTTCCCCCCAGGCGCCTCATTATTTCAACTCGAAGGCCTATGTCATAAAAGCACTGATCGGGGTGGTTTTGCACCCATATCTGGGGCATGATCTTCCACTGAATGAAGGCGTCTTTCGAGTCTTTGACGTCGTCTGTGATGCAGGATCCATCCTGGATGCGCAGCCACCTGCTCCGATCGGCGCACCCCATATGGATGTCGGGCAGACCGCTCTGGAAGTGGCGATGCGCGCCCTGAATATGGCCATCGCAGCATCGCCAGGCTCCCGCGCGCGGACCGGGATGTCGGGGCCTTCGGCCGGTTCCGGCTTTTTCATGCATACTCTCGCGGGGAAGGGCCGCACCGGCCGGCCGGATGGCTGGCTCATGATGGACGGAGGCTCGGTTGGCGCGTCGGCGGGGCACGACCGGGATACGCCGGATTACTATTTCGAGTCGAAGGGCAACAGCGCGTCTTCGGATCTCGTGGACATCGAAGTGCTGGAATCCTGGTATCCCATCCATGTGAATTATCGCCGAGTCCGGCGAGGTGCCGGCGGAGCTGGCATGCACCGGAGCGGCGCCGGTTGCTCGATGTCCTACCGGATCAGCGGTACATCCGAATTGACGCTCACCATCATGGGCCAGCGGGAGCGTGTCCCGATCGCTGGTGTTGCAGGCGGGCTGCCCGGTGCTTTGACGCGAATCTATCACCAGGATCACGCTGGAAACCTGGTTCCGATTCCCTGCCACCAGGAGGGTGTGGTAGCTCCCGAAGGGCGGTCGATCATTTTCGATTGTCCAAGTGGCGGAGGCTGGGGCGATCCGTTGGAGCGCGACCCGGGCCAAGTTGAAGCGGACTTCGAGGAGGGGCGCCTCACGCCCGAGGAGGCGCGAACCGTCTACGGCGTGATTCTGGGCGATACCGAGGCCACTTCCCTGACTCGTCGCCAAATGCTCGCACAACGCCTGGCGATGGCGGAACCGCCGAGGCGAAGCCTGAGCTGGACCCCCGAACTGATCGCCTTATCGAGGGGATCTGTGCTTCCCCTCGATACAGGCGTTGATCAACAAGAGGGGGTCGCGGTGAGCGCGCGATCTGGCGCCCCCCTCTCATTGGCCCCCGACCATTGGACTATGGGATGCCCGAGGATCCCCGATTTTCTCGAAACCACGCCAGACGTCAGCATCTCGGCCTATCTGGATCCAGCGACCGGACACCTTCTATTGGTCGATGTTGTTGCTCGGGGAGAATGCGAGCTTTCAGTCGGCGGCGGTCCTTCAAGGTGGCTAGACTTCGCGCACGCCAGCGTAATAGCTGCTGAATAACGCGATCTACTGCCCAGAATTTGTGGTCACACGCGGCTATTCCGCAGTCGGCTATATTCGCAAGTCGATCGTCAAGAAGCCCCTTCTGAAAGCGGAACGGATTGTAGGCAAGCCGGGAGGAAAAGCCACCCAGAATATCCATCGGGCCGGTGAAGAGAGGCGGGACCCTCATTGATGGCACTCCCTCGAGCGACCGCGACCACATCCCTCGGTCGCGCTGATTCTCTCGCGCGCCAGCGGCGCGGCTATATATGCGCTATATACGACAAGCGGTCGCCGCAGCGAGCTTGTGCGGCCTATGCCTAAGCGGCTGTATAAAAATGGAAATATTGGCGCGCCCGGAACGATTCGAACGTCCGACCCTCAGATTCGTAGTCTGGGAAAACGTGATAGCTGCTGATATCCGTCCGTGTCCCATCATGTAAAAAGCCCTGAAAAATCGATGTTTCTTGTGAAATAACGCGTCCCGCGATATCTGAACTTTTCGAAATGGTGGGTACACGGTGGGTACAAATGGCAACGGCGAAGATAACGAAGATGGCGGTGGATCGTGCGGGCCCCGGTTTCCTTTGGGACACTGACGTGAAGGGTTTCGGACTCCGCGTGATGGGTGAGGGCGTTCGCTCGTATGTCTTCTCCTATCGGCTGGGCGGGCGGGAGTCGGCGAAGCGCCGATATACCATCGGCCGTCATGGTTCGCCGTGGACTCCGGACAGCGCCCGCACTGAGGCGTTGCGGCTCTCGCGCCTTGTGGCCGACGGCATCGACCCCATTGATGATGACCGCGAGCGAAGGCGCCAGGCTGTGGATCTCGCATTTTCGTCCTATGTCGATCTGTTTGCCGACAGGTATCTCAAGCTTGAGTGGGGGCCACGGTGGCCGGAGGTGCATCGGCTGATGAAGCGCGAGCCGGTCGACGTCATCGGTTCGAAGCCGCTCCCGAAGATCACGAAGGCAGATTTGTCCGCTGTGCTAGACCGCCTCTCTGATCGCCCCGCGGTGCAACGGCACAGTTTCGCCGCGCTTCGTAAGTTGTTCCGGTGGGCCGTGAGCCGAGGTGACATCGACAGGTCGCCGATGGAGGGAATGGCGCAGCCATCCGGCGTGCCGTCGCGTGACAGGGTGCTCGACGATACCGAATTGGCTCTCGCCTGGCAGGCCGCCGCTGGATTGAGCAAACCCTTTGATGCGTTCTTTCGCTTGCTCATCCTTACCGGCCAGCGGCGCGACGAGGTCGCAAGCCTACGGTGGAGCGAACTTGATCGAGATGGCGCCGAATGGTGCCTGCCAGCATCGCGGACGAAGAACGGCGTGTCTCACATTGTGCCGCTCTCCCCAATGGCCAAAGCGCTGCTCGATGATGTCGCGGGGAAGGGGGAGTGGCCGCGTAAGGGGTTCGTGCTTAGCACAACTGGCAAGACGCCTATCTCGGGGTTCTCGAAGGCTAAAGGCAAGCTCGACGCATCCATCACGGTGCTGGAAATCGAGAGCTCAGAACAGCAAGAGAGGGAACGGCGTGATATCCCGCCTTGGCGGACCCACGATATTCGTCGAACCGTGGCGACCGGCTTACAGCGCCTCGGGGTGCGTCTCGAGGTTACCGAGGCCGTGCTCAACCACGTCAGCGGTTCGCGGTCGGGCATTGTGGGGGTGTATCAACGCCATGATTGGAAAGCAGAAAAGCGGGCCGCCTTGGAGGCGTGGGCTGAGCACGTTGCGGCGGCTGTAGCGGGGTTGGACCAATGACCGCCCGCATTGCCGCCCTCACGGATGATTTACGAAACGGTGCCGATCGCGCTTGGCGGGTGGACGCCCTCGACATCACTTTCGGGAGAGAGGCGCTTTCTGAGGCACTGGCTGCGGCGGCGCGCGCGGACCACCATCACCGCCTTGCACTGGATGAGCGGGACCGGAATATCCGGCTGCGACGAGCACTGGCCGACGGCATAGATGCCGCTCGACGGATTAACGCTGAAATCAACCTGTCGCCGGTTGCGGCGTCCGCGAGGTCCTTTGCTAAGCAGGCCAGCCAGGCGCTCGAGCGTCTTCCCGGCACGATAAATGTGCGCCGCGGTTCTCCCGGCCGAGTGGTTCAGGCTGCGGCCGCCGAGGCCGTTGCCCAGGTGTGGGCGCGGGCACGGGCCCGTCGCATTCCTCGATCCGGTCGCGTGAGCCGCGATCACGAGCTCGCCACTCTGCTTCGGGCCATCTCGGCGGATGTCTTCGGCACCCCCGGCAAGTTGTCGGTCAGCTTGCTCCGCACTCCCAAGAAATAGGCCGCTGCCCGTCATTTCTTGGGCGCTGACATGATGGGGCGCGTCCAGCAATCTCCGGACAACGCAATACCGGAGGTAATATGCTGACCACACAGGAAGCCGCTCGCCACATTGGCTGTGCACCCATCACGCTAGCAAAGCTCCGCTGCTCTGGCGGAGGCCCGACCTTTCTCAAGATCGGTCGTGCGGTGCGCTACGCTCTCGCCGACCTCGATGCCTGGCTCGCGACCAAGCGCCGTATGAGCACGTCCGAGGCCTGAGGGCCACCGAACCAGACCGGCAGCTTTCGTAAAACCCCTTCACAGTGACTGCCGGTTCAACTTTGACGAAAGGCAGCACATGACGCGTTCAGCGCTAGCGCGACACCTCGGCGTGTCGAGGCAGACGGTATGGAATTGGCAGAATTCTGGGATGCTCCCCGCAGGCGAACGCGCCAATTCCCGCCGCACGCTCTTCGATCCTGCCGCGGTTGCGGCAGCCGAAGCGCTTATAAGGGGGGTGAATTCGTGAACCCCTTTGCTTCTAATGATGAGAAAGCCCGGAAGGCTCTCGAAGCGGCCGTTTCCCGCCACGCACTAGCCGTTGCTGACGCCGAGGCACACCGCTTATCCCCAGCCGATCCTGGGGATTTCGATGCTTGCAAGACGTCGGCCAGCCGCGACGCGGAGCTTGACCGCGACGTTGAGATAGCCGCACGCGTTGTTGAGCATTGGCGCGGTGTAGTCGCCAAGTTTGAGGCCGAGGCCGCCGATCGTGCTGCGAATGCTGAGTATGCCGAAATGGAGCGGCTAGCCGCGAGCGCCGCTAAGCGTGTTAAAGCGCTGTTTGATCTCTACGAAAAAGCGGCCTCTGAGACCGCATGGCTCGACGAGCACGTCAGGACGGTCGCGCAATATAATGACCGCCGTGGCAGTCGACCGCCTATCGTCGATGGCGAGCGCCGCGTTCGCACGATCCCCGGCAGGACGGTCCCCGCAACTTTTCGCGATGAGATTCAGTGGCTGGATGGAGCGGGTAATCGACCTTCTTCATATCACAAAGATGCGGCCGGCGAACTGGTGCCCATTGAGCAGGGGTACACCCGCCAAAAAGTTCGAGTCCAAGTCTCGGCTGAGCAATTTTATCCCGATCAGATGCCGCGCCGCGCGGCGGACGCGATCGAACTGCACGGGCTCGACGGCAAGAGGCTTTGGCCGCGCTGATTCTATAAAAAAGGGGCGGCTTGCCGGCCGCCCCTAACGAAGGCTACCGCAAACATGAATACGCACTGCGCTGCTCCAAAAGGAGCCGTTTCCAATGGCTGTCGCTTCTTTAGGTTCGCGGGCCGTGGCTTTCACCTTCCTTCACGCCCGAGCCTGATTACAGAAACGCTCCGCTTCGCTGGTCGGTTGGGTGACGGTTGGGAGTCAGCTTTGTCGACGGTCAATCCGCCGTGGGCCCTTCGGAGAGGTCTCGCCAGCGCCCTCTTTGCCGCTTGGCGGGATGGTGTGGAGGCGAGGCTGCGGCTCGAGGCTGAACTCGCCCTCGCGAGGAACGCCGTCTGGCGGCGCGACGACGTGCGTTTGATTTCCTACCGCATCGCGCACGATGTCGCGCGCCGGTGCGCGCACGCGAACAGCGATGCCATCCATGCCATCCTCGTGCCGATGCTAGAAGCCGCCGGTCTGCGCGGCCAGAACGGATCGAACTGGCCAGTCATCACCGCTGTGCGGGCAGCAATCCGCGATGTTCGGCAACCGTCCGCACCCCGGTCCCGAGCCCCCGCGCTAGCTGGCCCTCAAGGTTCGCCGAAATGAGCGCCGCCCCCCGGCCTATGATTTCGCCCTTTCACGACACCGCGCGGAGGCTCGCAGAACGCGGCATATCTGTCATGCCGTGCGGGCCGGGGACAAAATTCCCCGGCCGCTACAGCGCTGCCGATGGCTGGTCGACCGCCTATAATTGGCAGAAATATTGCGATCGTCTGCCGACCGGATTTGAGCTGGATATATGGGAGCGATGGCCCGACGCGGGCGTGTGCATCGCCTTGGGCAAATCGTCTGCGCCTGCCGGTTTGCAACTCGTGGCGGTCGACATCGACACCGAAGAACCCGACGAGGTCGCCGCCATCCGCGCGGTCCTCCCCGGCTCGCCGGTGCGCAAGCGCGGCGCCAAGGGTGAGACGGAGTTTTATCTCGCGCCGGTCGACGTGCCGAACCGGCCCTATAACAATACGCTCGAGCCCGGCGCTAAGCGCCGGATGCTCGACCTGCTTTGCCACGGCCGGCAAACCGTGAGCGTGGGCACCATCCACCCCGGCACGGGCGAGCCTTACCGCTGGACGACCGTCGACACCCTCGAAAATTTCGACGTCGCCGACCTTCCTGTGCTGCCGGTCGACATTGCCGACCGATTGAGCGAGGCGCTTGCGCCGTTTGGCCATGTCGACCCGCCCGTGCTTGGCGAGCGCGATCCCGATACGGAGGCATCGACGCACCGCCAGTTGAACGATGCCGCGCTCGCGAACCTGTCGGCATGGGTGCCTGCTCTGAGGCTGACAAAATGCCGGCAAGTGAACGGGGGATACAAGGCGGTCGCAGCATGGCGGCCGTCATCGTCGGGCAGGCCATTGTCGGCGCGGGCCACGAACCTGATCATCAATGCCAAGGGCATCAAGGATTGCGGCGAGGGCAAAGGCTATACGCCTATCGACCTCGTCATGGCCGCGTGTGACGCCGACCTCGATACCGCATTTCGCTGGCTTCAAGAGCGCGTTGCGCCGGCGCCGGTCATCAACCTGACAAGCAAGATCGTCGGCGATACCACGCCGCCCGAAGAGCCCCGCGGCAACCTGTCGCACCTCCGTCTGGCGGCATCGGACGGCCGCATTGTCCAGCCGTGTGACGCGCCTAGAGAATATGGCGAGGATGAAGCTCCGGCGCGGCCTCGCGGCGCCATCTGGCCTGACGCCTTCATCCTAGAAAGCGAGCCTGGCATGCTCGGCGATATCGCCCGTTGGTCGCAGGCTTGCGCATACCGTCCCGTGCGCGAATTCGCACAGCCAGCAGCCGTCGCCGTGCTCGCCACAATATTCGGTCGCCGCTGGGCAACGCCGACTGGATTGGGATTGAATCTATACATCGCAGCGATTGCCGAGACGGGCGGCGGTAAGGATGCACTGCTTGAGGCGCCGCGCAGGCTAATTGCGGACGCGGGTTTTCGGCACCTCCTTGGTCCCCATGATTTTGCATCTGATGCGGCGATAGAGAAGTCGCTCCGCGTTCGGCCTTCGCAGCTGATGCCGCTCGACGAATTTGGAAAGCTGGCTCAGGCGATGATGGGGCGGAACGCACCCGCCTTCGCGAAGCTCGCCGCCAAAGTTTTGCTAGAGATCTATTCCCGTTCTCAGCCTGGCTCGGAGTGGACCGGCAAGGCTCGCGCGAGTGATGACTATGATGCTGCGGCCGATCCAATCCGCTGCCCTACGTTGACCATCCTAGGCGTTTCGACGCCAGAGGGATTCTTCGACGGGATGTCACAGCAGAACCTGGAAGACGGGTTCCTCAACCGCCTGACCGTGGTTCGCGGCGGTCGGGCGGGACCGCGTCAGCGGGACCCTGCTCGGCTCACTCCGCCGCAAGCACTCATCGATTCTCTGCGTACATCATTTGAAGCGTCGCAACCTTCGGGCAACCTGGCGGGCACAGCGACCCGTGATCCTTATACCGCTCCCTCAATCCGGTTTGCCGAGTGGGGGGAAGGTGGTGTCGCCGCGCTGGAGGTCGTTGAGGCGTGGGAAGATGACGCGCGCGAAGCCGGACGTCATGGCGTGGCCGGCCGCGCCGCGGAGCAAACGCTCAAGATCGCTACGCTACGGGCATTAGCCCGTTGTCCGAATGAGCCCGCCGTCGCCGCCGAAGATGTTCGGTGGGCATTCGAAATGGTGAGGGCGTCGATCGAGACGATAGAGGCCGGCGCCCGCGAGATGATGGCAGGCAGCGATTTTGAGGCGCTGGTTCAGGCGGTCGAGCGCGCAATATACGCTACTAAGGAAAAGGGCTTGCCTCGCTCGCATCTTGTGCGCGCCAAAGGCGTCTCCAAGGCCGATGATCGGCTAGTAGATGCGGCGATAAGGCGCCTCATTATCGCTGAACGGATCATTGAACTTAACCCTAGCCGCTGGCGCTGGCGTCGTGAGGATGAGCGGACTGACACTTAGTCTCTTCCGGGTCCGCCTTTTTCGAGCTTCCTGCTCGAGAGTTAAAGTAAGAACGGAGGTCCAGCCGTGGCGCGGAATGACTTGTGCGGCGCACGACCGAACGGCTTGCCAAACGCGTGAGCGTGAACGCTCCTATGAAGAACGTAAAGGGTCCTCAGCGGAAGTAACCATCCTGCAGAGGCAGGCTGCTGGGCGGCTGCAAGGAATTCGTCGCGGCTTTGGTGAGTAGTGTTATCCAGCGATTGCGGAAACCGGCCTCATCTTCTCCGTCGATAGTGAGCGGGCCGTGCGCCAGCTGAACCGAGTGCGTTATCGGAGCGAGCGCGAAGTCGAAGTCCCGATCCGGTGGAAGGTCGAAAGGCTCTGAGCGTCCCCCGCCTCTCCCGCTCCATGAAAAGAATGACAATTCCCGCCACCGAAAGTTTGGGTCTGAGGGCGTCTTCGCATAGCAAAGCGTCGCGCCGAAAGTGTACTGATTAGCGACTTGCACGCGCGCCGCACCGAAAAGTGCGACGGTCCACCTACTATGTTGGAGGTTCGGCCCCTCAGCAGCACGCTGCACCGTGGAGAGCCTAGTAAAGCCCAGTTTTCCTTCTCCAAAACTCAGCGTCCGACCATCAAGCACAGCCTCATCCGAGAAGTTGCGCACGGTCGTCATGACGCGCTCAACCATGTTTTCGTATTCTGCGGATGCTTCGCTGATCAATCCGGCCCACTCGCGATCTATTGCCAGCCGTTCGGCGGTGGCCGCCTCTTCTGCGGCTCGCTTGGCGGCGACTACCTGCGCTGCGGCGGCTAAGTGTTCGTTTTCTGGGCCAACGTCGGTGCCAGCCTCCGAAAAAACGGAAAGGCATCTCTCAAGCGAGGGCCGCGATGCTGGAGACTTGCGAAGCATCTGGCTTACCAGCGCCGCCAACCTTCCGCCTGCTTCGTCGAGAGAGGGGGGAGCGCGGTGTAGATGACCATCGCGCACATTATCCAGGTCGCCTGCAAATGGAGGTGCGCCTCTCAACATGGCATGCATAATGCAGCCGAGCGCATAAATGTCTGTTGGCTTGCCGGGGCGCTCGCCTTTCCACTGCTCAGGCGCGGCATAACCGGGCGTCAGGCTCTCGCGTAGTGTATCAATTGAGGTGCTGTCCTCGACAAACTTTGCGATGCCGAAGTCCGCAATCCTCCACCGCCCTTGATGAAATAGGACGTTTCCTGGCTTCAAATCACGGTGGACGATTTCACCGACTTCCTCCAACCCGCGCATAACGTCTAAGGCGACGCCCCTTGCCTGGCCTAAGGAGAGACACTGATGAGCAGCAATCTCTTGCTGGAGACTGCGCTCACATACCGGCATCACTAGGTAATACCTATCGGAGTTGGCATCCTGTCCGAAGTCAAGAACCGGAACCACATGATCGAAGGTCCTGCCCGCAAGCTCCGCGCCAATGCTTAGCTCTCGATGCGCTGCGGCGGCCGCGCCGATTTTAAGCCGCTTGATGGCAACCGGCCCGTCAGGTCCCATGCCTGAAAAGACCTCCCCGAAACCGCCCGCAGGGCCTAGCGGTGACCGCTCATCATATGCCCATTCGCCCGCAACCAGCTTGATCGTTGTCAACCCCGCTCTCTCCCTACGAAAGTGCCCCGGCGGGAGTTACCCCGCCGAGGTCCTTTGGTTCTCAGATGAAGAGAAGAAGGATGAAGGCCAGCGCCCATAGGCTCTTGGCAATATCCACCTTGACGTCCACCTGAACGTGGACTCGTGAGGTCATGTTGATGATCCCACGGGTCACGACCGGCCGCGACCCGGAGGTCGAGGAAATGGCCCCCACGTTACGGAATAACCGCCGTTCGCAGGTCTATCGGCCTGCCCAGAACGCTCGCGAGGCGCCCCGAACAGTCACCGCGTGCATTCCTAGCGCGGCCCATGGCACGGTTGGTCTCCTGAAACAGGTGGGACTCCGTGACAGAGCGGCCCTCGGCGCGGCTTCGCGCCAGCGGCGAACTGGGGCGGGATGCCTCCCGGCTGTTAGCGGCTGACGAGGCACATATAGCGAACAAGGCCGATGAACGCGAGTCCGAAGCGAAACGAGCTGTGGATAGATGCGGGCGCATCCTTCCAAAGCGGCCGGCGACAATAATGAGGGGCATCTCTGCATTCCTGCGGTTCAACCTGCGGAGCATCCGCCGGCGAACAACCCCGGAAAGGCCACGAGCCACCCTTGCAACCGTTGTAAGCCGTTGGAGCATTTTTACAACGACCAAAAACCGCAGAAATCAGCCATATTCTATCTATTTTTCGATATGTTGTTGTAAATTGTAAGGGGTTACCTTTCCCCGATTTCTTGGTGGCTAGGCGGCGGAAGAATATATGCCCTGACAAATTACAACAAACATGCTCTCGGCGGCTAATAGGGCTAGGAATTCCGGGCATTTTGGCCGTTGTAAACTCGTCCAAGCGATTGCAATTTTCCAATCGGTTGACTGCGGCAAGACCGCGGCATCCAAGACCAACGGTTCAGCTAATGGTGGATAGAAACACGCTCGAGCCCATGCAAAGGAAATGGCCCGCCATGGATAAGGCCCCGCCCCCCGACGACTTCGACGACAACCCCGAATGGACGGCCGAGACGCAGGCCCAATCGCGGCTGGCGTCCGAGGTGCTGCCGCCGCATGTCGTTGCCGCGCTGGTCGGAAAGCCTGACCCCCCGGCGGGCGGGTGATGGGTACCCCCCCCCGGGGGGGGGTAGGTTCTTTCAGACGGCCGGCGGTCTTCGGGTTCGCGCGAAGCGCACGGTGCGGCCAGACACCATAAAATTTTCAAATCTTCTTTCCACTCGCGGCTGCCTAAAAAAAGGGCAATAGGGAAAATTATTTTAAATTTCTGCTACTTAACCTGTTTCGACCTCGGGCCTGCGGGCGTGGGAGGGATGACAAGGCGGCTAGATGGGGCCGCGATCGGCGATATGCGGCTCGACGCAACCGGTCATCATTGCTGGATGCTTGCACCCCTCAATTCCGACCGTTCCGACTACCGAAGGCACGCCCGAAAGCGGCCGTTCGTGCCAAATAGGACTTTCCGGACCAAAGCATCCTGTGGATTGTTCGGTTTTTGTTCTGGATTCTCGTTTCGGTTTGTGAAAATCATGAATCATGAGCGTAGCAGACAACTTCAAGGCTTTCCGCACGAACTACTTGATCCGGTCGGAGACGGTCGGCACAATATCATATCGATACAAGCGGATCACCCGGCAGCTTAACAGGGACTTCTGGAATACAGAATCAGAAACCTCCCACAGCCTATACGTCGGTTCCTATGGGCGAGACACCGCCGCCAACGGTGTCAGCGACCTCGACGTCGCGTTCACTCTCCCATATTCGGTCTACGAGAAATACGACGACTACCTGTCCAACGGTCAGTCCGCGCTCTTGCAGGCCGTTAGGAACTCGATAGCGAAGACTTACCCCACGACCTATACCGGCGCGGATGGGCAGGTTGTCGCCATCAATTTCGACGATGCGATTCGTTTTGAAATCCTTCCTGTCTTCGAAAACAACGACAAAAGCTTCACCTTCGCCGACTCGAATGATGGGGGCAGCTGGAAAACCTGTGATCCCCGCAAGGAGATGGATGCGTTTGCAAGCCGCAACACTTACGCGGCGAATGGCAATCTCAAGGCTATTTGCCGGATGGCCCGGATTTGGCGTGATCGCTACGGAGTTCCACTCAGCGGCATGCTCATAGATACGTTGGCATACCAATTTATCGCGGATTGGGAGCACCGTGATAAGTCCTACCTTTATCACGACTATCTCGTGCGGGATTTCTTCCTCTACCTGTCGCAGATCGACAAATCACAAACCTATTGGCGCGCTCCAGGCAGCGGCTCCTACGTCCACAAAAAGGGTAACTTCCAGACGCCAGCGGCGACAGGGTATGTGACCGCGCTCAATGCTATAGACCATGAGGTGAACAACCGACCCACAACCGCCCGAAACAAGTGGAGAGAAATCTTTGGACCAACCTATCCCTGAAGATGATGCTCTTATCGGGCAGGTGAGGGAATGCTTCGCGCGGGTGGTCTATACCCATAAGACGCATGAGAAGCAGGCGGACATCTGCGCACGCACTTTGACGCGCTTCAAGATCGCACAGATCGTGCTCGCCGCCGTCACCACGTCGGGGACGCTGACGATCCTCTTCACGGAGGATTTCTGGCTCAAGCTGATCACCGCTGTCGTGTCTCTCGTGACGTTGATCCTCTCCGGCTACATGAAGGGATTTGATCCCGGTGCTACTGCTCAGAAGCATCGCGATACGGCTGCGGACATATGGGCCATTCGAGAGTCCTATCTGTCTTTGCTGACGGACATGCAGGCAAAAGCAATTTCACATGATCTTGCCAGGGAGCGGCGCGATAATCTGCAATCGTCTCTAGCTGCAATCTACAAGTCCGCCCCAGGGACAACCTCCCGAGCGTATCGCCGGGCCCAAATGGCGTTACAGAAGCTGGAGGATTATACTTTTAACGACGGGGAGGTAGACAAATTCCTGCCTTCTGCGTTGAAACGGGACGGCATTCGGTAATTCTGTCAAGATCGTCCGGCCTGTGCCGGAGCCGGTGGATTCCAACGAGCGAGCAGCCCTCGTGCCGAAGCTGAATAGCGTTTCTTCCCTGCCAAGATATGGCTTCGAATGCGCCGCTATCCCGCGTCTAAATGCCGCTTGTTGGGACATCTATGCACAGAATCAGGCTGGTCTTGCGAATAGCCGGTTTCGGCGGGAGCGGACATTCCGGGTACGTCATCGGAACGGCGCATATTGGGTCGGAAGCTCCCGATTGATGTTTGTGGACGGCAGCTATCGCCGAGTAGCCTCCTCAAAAGCGGAGAGTCGCTAACGGCCCAACGCTGTTAGGCCGACCCGAACCCTGCATAAGTTTTCGTCGCGTCAGCCCTCCACGAGCCGCCAGCACGCCATTGAACCGGACCTCAGTCTGGTAGCCACCCCGGCCACAATGCCAGCATGAACGCGCTTCCGCAAATTCCGCGCCGCATCCCCGACCCTAACAATCCCCACCGCCTAAGCTGGGCCGTTTCAGCGCGGCCATCGACGATCACGATCCCCGAGCGCGCAAATCCGTTGGCTAAACTGGTTTTCGCGGAGATGAAAAGACAGCGGGTCAGCTATTCCGAATTGGAGCACCGGTCTTCCGTGCTCATTTCGACTTTCAAAGCGTGGAGAGTTGAGAACATGCCCGGGCTCGCATCAATCGAGGCGGCGCTCGGCGCGCTGGGCTGGGCCTTGGTGCCGGTGCCTAAACTCAAGATGCTACCCGAGGAGCTCAGGTCAAAGGTAGAGGCGCTTGCGGCAGATTTTACCTCAGAGGACGAAGCGCTTGGTGCCGCAATCGCGGCGGCCGCCGCCTTCCCGGCGCAGGCGGCCAAGGACGTAGCGAACCTGCCGGGCGCACGACGCAGGGTTGCACAGGCGCAAGCCGCATGACCCGCCTCGAAGGCGAGGGAGCCACGAAATGAGCAGATTTAGCGCCCTAGAGGCTGCGCTCGGCGCCGTGTGGGCCATGGAGGAAAACACGCTCGCCACGGTGCTGAGCATCGCCGCGCGTGAGCACGACGTGACGGTCGAGGCGCTTGAGGCGTATCGGGCCAAGTCGCTCGAGCGCGCGGAGCAGGCCACGATACGCGACGGGGTGGCGATCATTTCGGCGACCGGCCCGATGATGAAGCGCGCCAACCTTTTCGCGGCGATGTCGGGCGCGACGTCCTACGATATCCTGGCTCGCGACCTGACCGTCGCCCGCGACAATCCGAAGGTCAAGGCCGCGATCCTCAATATTGATTCCGGCGGCGGCGATGCCAGTGGCGCCGGCGAGCTTGCGTCAATGATCAAGGCGTTCGCGGCCGAAAAGCCGATCGTCGCCTATGTGAACGGCATGGGCGCGTCCGCGGCCTACTGGCTCGCCTCCGCCGCCGACGAAATCGTCGTCGACGCGACCGCGGTGCTCGGCTCGATCGGCGCCAGGATGGCGATCCGCAAAGCCGACGACCCCAAGGGCTCGACCACATTCGAATTCGTGTCGTCGCAATCCCCGATGAAGGGCGCGGACCCGGCAACGAAAGAGGGGGCCGCGCATCTGCAGGGCATCGTGGACGCCATGGGGAAGGTGTTCGTGGCCGCCGTCGCCGAGAACCGCGGCAAGTCCGTAGCCACCGTCCTCTCCGATTTCGGCAAGGGCGGCCTGTTTGTCGGGAAAGATGCCGTCAAAGCCGGCCTGGCCGATCGCGTCGGAACGTTTGAAGGCGTGCTTGCCGAGTTGTCGGCGGCGCGCGGTGGGGTGAATTCCAGAAGGGTACGGGCGACCATGAGTGACGAATTGAGTTTCACCGCAGAGGCTCAGAGCGCTGCATATCCGCAATCCCTTTCGACGGCGGGCTCCTCCCTTCGCCCGTCCGAGACGCCGGCGTGGGGCGCTCGCCCCTCTCCCCCGCCGGCACCCTTAATGTCGCGGGAAGCTGCCATCCGACATTTAGGCAAAAATCCCCCCGAACCACTGCCGGCTGGCATGGTCGAAGCGGCTGTCGCGAGTGGCCAGGCGTTCAGCGATTTTGCGCTGGCAGTTGCCGACCACTCGGTGGCTGTTCAGGCGGCGCGCAAGGAGGCGGCGGAAATTGATGAGGTCGTTCGGCGGATTTCCGAAAGCAACCGCCCCGTTTCCAATCCGCACCCGGACCCGGCGGTGGAGGCGCGCGCTCAGCAGGTTTTGGCTGCGGCCGCGCTCGCCAGCGGGGATCACGTGGATGCCGTAGCGGGCCGGATTGCCAATAGCGATCTGCCGCAATCTTCCGATCCGCGGGAAGCCGCTGCACAGGAAATCTTGCGGGCCGCGGCGGTGGCCAGCGGCGATGACGCGGAAGCAGCCTCAAAGCGGATCGCGGAAGCATGAAACCGACCGCAGTCGTCCAGGTCAACGGCAAGGACCGTGACGACCGATGGTATGACCGCTTGCTATCGCTCGAGATTCACGATGAATCCGGCACCTTGGCCGACACCTGTGAGATCGTTTTGGACGCCAGGCCCGACGCTGTCGGCGAGATCGCCGCCCCGCCGATCGGCGCCGAACTCAAGGTCTGGTTGGGCTATGAAACTCAGCCCAAATTTATGGGCTCTTTCCGGGTGAGGAACTGGACGAAGGCCGGCCCCCTTCGCACAATCACCGTCGAGGCCGATGCGGCAGCGTTGAGCACGGATATCCGCAAACCGAAGCTGCGCAGCCATCACCAAAAAACCATAGGCCAGATTGCGGGCGAGATCGCCGCCGAACACGGCCTCACGGCCGTCGTCGATCCGGCGCTAGCGGGACGGTTGATCGAGCATATCGATCAGCAAGGCGAAAGCGACGTAGCGTTCCTGACGCGGCTCGCCAAGCGCCAGGGGGCGACGTTCAAACTAGGCGATGGCAAGATTTTGTTCGCCGCCAAGGGCTCGCGGACGGTGCCGAGCGGCGCGGAGAAAACGCCTATCACGATCAGGCCGGACGACGTCTCAACCTGGCAGGCAACATGCGATCAACGCGGCGGCTACGCCTCGGCCAGCGCTACCTATCGGGATCACCCAACCGGCAAGAGGGTTTCTGTGAAGGCGGGCGCCGGCGAGCCGCAACACCGCGACCGCCGGCTCTATGGCTCGAAAGCCGAAGCCGAGGCCGCCGCGGCCGCCAACCTTGGCGGCCTGGCGCGCGGGAAAATGAGCTTCAGCCTCGACGGCGCCGGCATGCCGGAATTGTTCGCCGAGGCACTTGTCCGCCTCGAGGGTTTTGATCCCGACGTCGACGGCGACTTCCTCGCCAAATCCGTGGCCCACACCTTTGACGGCCGGGGCGGGTTTACGACGAGCGTGTCGCTCGAGACGGTGGGGTAGCGCCTTTTGGCGCAAAGCACGGTCCGAGGCAGCCTTGCGACTCGCAACGGGCCAGCCCACAAAAATCTGCCCGTCCCCCGATGCATCGCGGGTCCCCCAGGAACAATTAGGGACCATGCGGCAGGACCGCAATGCCGGCCACGCTCGAATCGCGCTGTCGCACGGAGCCGAGCGCGCCCGATGTCCCGGCCGGCGAGACCGGCCGGGACAAGCGGAAGAAGCTCAGCGCAGGAAGTCGGTTGGCTTCCCGTGGACCTCCATTTAGGTGCCGCGCGTTAAGCAGCGCTAACCCCTTATCGTTAACGCGCTTCAATCCAAGGGAAATAGGTCCAGAACGGAGTGAACCCGCGTTTGGCGCGCCAGATCGTGAAGTATTGGTCTGGTGGGTCTGACGCCCATGACACTGGCCGGATTAACGGCGGAAATCCGTCTCTTTTATTTGGTCAGGTTTTGCGAATGCTACGCAAATGCCGCAGGTTCCAAGAGGCTGGCTGGCACCACCATCCGCATGGATATGGGGGCGCACATGGTCAGGCGTCGCCATGCTCTAATAAACCCTGCGGACTCAGGCGACTAGCGCTCGCGCTTGACTTTGGAAATTTCCCCTTCAACCTTCTTTATTTGCTCTTTTGCGCGCCTCAACGCATGCTCAGCGTCCGTTAGGTCGGCTGCGGCCTTGCGAAGCATCAATTCAAGTTCTTCGATGGTCTTTCCTGGCATGATTCACCCTTAGCAGGCGCGTCCGATCCATGTACCGGCTTGGCGCCTGCCACCTTCTTCAACCGCTCATCCCACCGCTTCGTCCTCATCGGGCCCTAGCTCGCGAGCGAATTCCTTGAACTTGTGGATTGGGATTTGGGTTCGTCGGTCATGTTGTCAGCTTCGCACAAAAAATGGGGCCGCCGACATCCGCGTCAACGATATGGCCCCGATTATGCGCGCGCGGGGAAACGTCGTCGTCCTATCGCCATTGCGGTGGAGCTTTCCCGCGCCGCGACCAGGCGGCAAGCCCGCGTTCAATTTCGCTCCGAGGGACGGCGCTTCGCTGACAGACCACGCCTTGCTTAAGTCGGTTCAATGGCGTAACAAGCTGTATCCGCGGCCGAGCCCAGCACGCCGCAGACCGAGAGACATTGGATAGCTCCCGCTCAAATCGAAGGGGTTAACATGTCCACCCAATCCAATCGGGAATACTACGCCGCTCGTGTCGCAACAGAGCGTGCTCTCGCGGCTGAGGCCGCCGACGCCACGATAGCCGCACTCCACAACGAGCTGGCCAACCGATACCAGGCGCTATTGGACGAATTGGATCAGCGGGCCGGACGGTCGGGACTATACGCCGTAGGAGATTAATCGGCAAAGCCACAGCTTGGCAGGTAACGCGCAGCCGTCGCTCAATCATTTCACGGCTCGACTCAAAGGGAACACGACTCGTCGATAAAGAGTCCAGAGTCGCCATGTTCCAAAAGCCCCTGCCCCGACGCGCGCGGCTGCCCCTCTCCTTCATCCCACCGATGAAGCCGCTGCTCGTCGATGAGCCCCCCGGCGGCGAGGACTGGATTCACGAGATTAAGTACGACGGATGGCGGTTGCAGCTCATCATCGCCGACGATATCCGCGCCTTCACCAAGAACGGCATAGATTATAGCCGGCAGCTCCGGCCGATCATCGAGGCGACGCGCTCTCTCGGCGCGCGCGATACCATCCTCGACGGAGAGCTGATCATACAGGGTGATGACGGCCGCTCGGACTTCCACGGGCTGCGTTCTGCCATGACCAACGCGCCCGAGCGCCTAATTTTCTACGCCTTCGATATGATGGTGACCGACGGCCAGGACATCCGCGCGGAGGCCTGTGTCGATCGCCGGCACCGGCTCTGCAACCTGATTGGCGATCACGACCCGACCTTCCCCATCCAGTTCAGCGACCACTTCGTCGGCGGCGGTGGTGCGGTGTTCGTACATGCGGAGGCGCTTGGCCTTGAGGGTATCGTCTCGAAGAAGGCGAGCAGCCGCTACCGCTCGGGTGAGACGACGGCATGGCTCAAGATCAAGGCCTATGTGGAGGACGAGTTTGTCATCGTCGGTCATGAGCGCGGCGTTGGTCCAACGACCGCGCTGATGGCGCGCGACACCCCGACTGGCCTCCAATACGTCGGGGCTGCCTTTCTCACGGTCGACGACAAGGCACGCGATCGGTTCTGGTCCACGGCTGAGCGGCTGAAGGTCGAGGCGCCGCCGCTGAAGACAGCCAAACGCAAGGCGGCGACCTGGCTCAAGCCTAAGATACGGGCGCGAGTGAAGCATCTGCGCGGCGAACAGATGTTGCGGCATGCGACCGTTCGGGAGTTGATCTGGTGAAGCTGGAGAAGATCGAACGCGACCAGCTCAACGCGCTGCCCGTCACCGCAGCCGATCCGATCAACGAGCGCGAGCACTTCTACATCTGCCCGGAATGTGATCAGGCAGTGGACTTTCGCAGGCTCGGGGACGTTCTGCACCACGATGAGCCCGGCCATCCCCGCCTGCCAATAAAGTGAAGGAAGCCGATGGACGAGCTGCCAGACCTCTCGCAACTCAGCGATCAGGAACTGATCGACCTCTACCACTCGTTCGAGGCCGAAGATCCGGAAATCGATCGCATCGCCAATGAGATGGAATCACGGGGAATCGACCATTAGCCCTGATTGCGCGCTCCGATGATCCACGGACCCACTGGCATTTTGTTCCTGATACGTTCACGGTGCGCGCAGCGCGTCCTTTCCACGTGACTTCCCGTAGAACCGGGTCGCCCTGTGTAGAAACAATTGATAGTACATCCGGTTGATGCTGGTGTCCTTATTCTCCCCAGCCACCGCCCTGTGATCGTACCCCTTGAACGGAGCGACGATTAAATGAAGCGCAGCTTCCTTTTGTTGACTGAGTCGGAGCCATATTTGACGAGGTTTTCGTAGGCGTTCTGCTTCCTTCCCCCGCGATATGCGCTCCGATGAAATTCACATGTGATCCCTGCATCCTCACGGATGCAGCAATCTTGTCTTCTATTTCTGTAAGTCGATTGCCCGCGACCGCGAGCCCTCCGGCGATCATGAAGTCGGCATCGCGGCTGCTCGCATCGCCAAAGAACGACAACCCCGGCAATTCGGAACGGTTTGTACTATGAGGACCATCCGAAACGAATAGCCCGGCACATCACGCGTCATCTACGGCAATTAGCCGCCATACCACTCCGCCGCGCAGCCATTCGCACGATCGGACGGGTTGGAAGGGAGTTGCTGATTTGGTCGAGCTACACGCGATTTCCATGCCGACTGTGCCATACGGTAGAAATCTTAGTAGTTCAGCGACTTGATGTCGCAAGGCGAGACTTCATCAAAGGCGGCCCCATATCGTAGCATTTTTCGGCCGATAATCACCTCTCCCCGGCCGCCGGTTTAGCCACCTTCGAGATAGTCGCTAAACCTTCGGGCGCGCTTGGGACGCTTACTATCTTCGACGATCTCACGAAGCGCCTGCCCCTCACAAGAAAAGTGGGAGGTCGAGGCGGTTGGACGCGACAAATCCTCACCTCGGCGCTCGGGCCCGACTGAGGGATTTACGGTCAATATATTGACCGTTAACGCGCGGAGACGAGGCGGGTTCCACGGCATGTGGGCAGAAGCGTTGGGGGGTTCACAGAGCGGCATGGCTTCGGTCCCCGAATCTCGTGGCCTTTTTAGGGTCCATTAAGCTTTATCTGCGATTTTTTCATATGTGTTCAGCACTCACATAGAGAGCACCATCATGACGCCTAGCAGTATCCGGAACGCGGTTGGCGACATGGCAACCGCGCATAGGGCTCGCGAAACAAATCTGTATCCCGAACAAATTATCCAGCTACCCGCCATGACCGGCGAATCTCGCGATATCTGCGTCCGCTTGGCCGACACCGACGATCAGCGGAACTCAGCCGCGATGCTGATCAACCGGCGCTATGCCTGGCGGGGATATGGCTGCAGTCATCGGCTGGCGTCCGCCCCGACCCATATGACGTTCACCGCGTCAGTGGGCGACCATGTGGTCGGAACGATAACGCTCGGCGTGGATTCGGATGAGGGCCTCGCGGCCGACGATGTTTTCCGCAACGAGATAAACACTTTCAGACGAGTGCCGGGCGCAAAGCTTTGCGAACTCACCAAGCTGGCCTTTGACGCCGATGTACCGTCTAAGCCGATGCTGGCCGCGCTATTCCACATCGTGTTTATCTATGGTTATCACGAACATGCTTGCACCGATTTGTTCATCGAAGTGAATCCCCGGCATCGACGATTTTACCACGCGATGCTGGGCTTCAAGCCGATCGGGCCGGTAAAGACGAATTCGGGCGTTCAGGCGCCGGCGCAGTTGATGTGGTTGAGGGTCGAGGACATTCGGGCGCAGATCGACGAGCATGCGGGCCGGCATGGCGAGCGCAGCCGGTCACTTTATCCCTTCTTCTTCTCGCGGCGCGAAGAGGACGGCATCCATGAGCGGTTGATGCGTTCACTCCGGAGATACACCCAAGGGAATTGACAACCCGCCTGCGATCGCGCCCCGTCCTCCTGGGGCGTTCGCATGCCTCGACCGATCGAAATATATCGGCGCATGGCTCTGCTTGCAATGTCGTCAGCAGCCGGGGCGAATTGCGCCTCCGCCTGGCTGCCGACTTGAACCTCTGCATTGCGCGAGTGTGGAACCCTTGCAACGGTTGCGTAGCAACCCGTCACCGAAGCCCAGCGGGAAGTGAGGTAGTATCGGGACACGCTATCTGCGCCGTCCGTGACGGAGGAGCGAGGCTCGTCCCGTTTTGGCACTGGCCGTGCCCGAACGCCCAGTGCCGTGCCCGCTCCACCTATTTCCTTGGACATAAATCGAATGTGCTGCGTTTAGCCCCCCAAATAGCTTCTGATCGTGGCAAGCGCCGGGCGCTGTTTTGTGATGGAGACAGGCTTCGTTTCGGATTTGGTCCACCAGGCAGGATCAGCGGGTCCTCTTTGAGCGTAATATTGAGTGCCAGAACCGACGCAGGGATTGTTTCGGGATCGAATATATTTAAAAGTCATTAGCTATATTGCGTAAGGTCTCAATCTAAGCTAAGTAAACAGACCGAAGAGACTTCGTTTCGGAAGTAAAATCTTATCTGGCGAAGTCGAAAGGGTTGGATCGTGGCGAAGAGACAGGGAGTGAGTTATGTCTTTTAAGAGTCTTGGTTTAGCAATCATTGGAGGATTGGCGTTAGCAGGATCCACGGTTGCGTCCGCTGCTATTGTAACCACCGTTAATATTGGTGAAACGAAGTCGGATGGGGCGGGGGGTACTGTCGAATTTTTGCTTGTAAGCCCGAACCCCTTCCCAGGGCTGGATTATGATGGTCCGATCAAGGCCGAGTTCAGCCATGTGTTTGATTTCTCGTCGGATCCGAACGCGACGCAGGAGTTCACCGACACCTTCACCTTCCGCGTGCCGACGAACGGAACCGGTTCAGGCTCGTTTAGTGCCAATGGTTCGAGCGTTCTAGATTCGCTGACCTTCAGCAACGTCTCGGGCGATGTAACATTTTCGAATGGCACTGAGACGTTCAACGTTCCGATTTTCAACGGAAAGCTGGGGCTGCTTGAGAACGTGCCGATCTTCCAGTTCGCACTGAACACGCTGACGATCAACGGCGTTGCTCACGGGAAGGCTTTCTACAATGGCTCGGCATCGTTCACGCCGAACGCCATTGCCGCCGTTCCTGAAGCAGCGACATGGTCGATGATGATTATTGGTTTTGGCGCGGTGGGCGGTGCCCTGCGCGTCCGTCGCCGCAAGGAAGGCGCCGCTCAGAACGATCAGACCGCCCTCAACTGAGCCTGGAAGACGATGGGGAGCGGGCGAGGCCCGCGCCCGCCGATCGTCATACTTCCGACAACCCCGTCGCAGTTGCGGCGGGGTTTTGTTTTGACACTCCTTGTCTTTGCGCAAGCGAAGGCTGGGGCCAATATTGTCAGCCCTAGTATCTTTTGGCGCGCAGCCCCCAAGACCTATCAGACGTGTGCCCATCTGCACGGCGCCGGGCGCCCCTCAGGATGAACAAAAGATAGGATAACTGTCCTGAAAAAAGTAGATCTCTCCGAACCAAGCCCTCCCGCAGGAAAATCCTGTGGATGGCCGGCAGATTATTGAACGACACCGCAGGAAAATAATGATGGTAGGCATGCAGCGTGAAGTTGAGGTTAGGGAGGAAAATCCTCGATAACAGACCCGGCACGATGATCGGCGAGGTCTGTTCGACGTTCGCGTCCTTCTGTCCATAGAGATGTTCGCATAGCGCGCCCCATCGCACGATCATCGGTAATATCGTGACCAACGGCACGATCCAATAGACGAGTACAATCGTCCACAGATTGAAAAAAGCGACGATGGAAACGCCCGTGATGAGGAAGGTGAGCTTCGCGCCCGCAGGTGAGGGGTGCTTTCGTCGGAAGTTGTCCTGTTGCTGGCTTGTTGCCGATCCGCTGGCAAGCCGTTGCACCATGCCTATACCCACCATGTCGCGCAGAAAAAGCCAAGCGAGCTTGCCGCCTCTGATCGGCACTATCCAATCGGCGCCATCCTTTCTGACAAAATCGGGATCGCTATCGGTGAAAAAGAAGCGGTGGTGCGCGAGATGAACTTTAGCGTAATTCTCGACGTCGATCACGAGAAGCGGATAGCCGGCAAATATATTTACGAGCAGGTCGCCCCTTGGATTATTCAAACCGGTGTAATGGGTCTGCTCATGTATGAGAAGTCCCAATAAGTTCTGGCGAGTTGCAACGATATATATTGCGATTAGTGAGGTTATTGGGTTCTGCAACGTATGAGAAAAGACGACCGCCACGATGATCGTTGCCCAGGTTCCGGCAAGTGTCGCGAGGAAACGCTTTGGCCTCGGACCAGAGAGCGCCTTGATTTCGGCCTTGGCCTCAGGCGAAAGATGACGAACGAGTTCCATCTAATACGGATCCGCAACAATATTATGAGTACGGGACGAACATATCCCCAAAAGTGGCTAGCGATATCTAGCTACAAGATGCTAAAAACTTCCTTAAGCTTGAAACCGGGCTAGTCGTCAATCGGCCAATGGCGCAAGACGATTCCATCATTCAGGTAATATTACGTCCGAAGATTGTTTCACAGGCGTTATATGACAGCCGTTTTTCTGTTGAATTTCGTTTTGCCGCTCGGAAAGCGCGAAATAGCCCTCCGGCACGTCGCCTATCGCTGTCTTGATCACAACGAAGTGATGGGCGATGACAGCCTCGCATTCATCCGTGGTGATCGTCGAGGACGGCGGCGGGCGAGCGACCTGCAAAAAGCGCGCCGCCGTTGCCGCTGTGTGCTTCATTGCCTATCGGGTTTGCTGCCCGCAGCGAGGGTCAGCCTGTATAGCGTTTTTTAGGTGCAGGAGCTGCATAATCGTCCGAACGGTCGCGCTCATATGCCTTGGGCTCAGGCCATCAATAGGTGACCCGATCGTTCAATTGGCCCTTAGCCGCCACCGCCGCCAGCCCCATAGATCACCGCGCTACCGCTGATCGAGTCGCTCAGGCCGTTTCCGCCATTGCCGCCGTTGGTCGCGCCATTCGTGCCTGCCGACCCCGCGCCGCCGCCGCCTGAAAGGTTGGCGCTTGAGCTTGCGCCCTCGCTAAATCCGACGCCCGTAACCGCCCCCGCCGGGGCGGATGTGACTCCGCCATTCGGCGCACCGTCGCCACCGCTGCACCCGCCGTCGCCGCCTGAAGTGCCAACGGCGGTACTGCCGCCCGCGGTGAAGCCTCGCCCGGAAGATGAAAAGGGGGTCGTGCCCGCATCCTCGACGTCCGGCGCTGCGCCAAAATTGGGACGGGAAGTGTTTCCTAAGCGGCTAACAAGCAAATCAGAGGCTGTTTATTAGGAGTATGGTTGCGTCGCGACTCGGTCGTGTGGGGGGTGGTCCTGTCGGCATTTTTGCCGATGCACTGTCTAAGGAGGGACACCCATGGGTAAGTATCTTGTTCGTGGCCTGTTAGCGAGCGCCGCATTCTGCCTGACGCCCGGGCAAGCCAATGCCGTCATCATTGGCGGAGTGGATTTTCCGCAAGGCGCAATATCGTTCGCTGACTCCGTCGTCTCCTATTTGCCGGGGCTGGAGGGCGCCTCTCCCACTGCGCCGCACCAGGGGGCGGTCAACGCGCTGGACGTCCCCGATTATGCGGGCGGAAATGGTTGCGCAAGCATCGAAGCCTGCACATTCGTCTCGCTGGGCGTAGGCGGACAGCTGGTCGTGCGGTTCGACAACAATATTCTGACCGGTTCGGATAGCGACGCCTTCGACCTATGGATTTTCGAGATCGGCCCCGACGTCGAGGACACTACAGTCGAGTTGAGCAACGACGGTCAGTCCTGGGTCTCCGCCGGATTTGTGACGGGCAACACGCGCGGCGTCGACATTGACTTTTTCGGCTTTGGGTCGAATTCAGCGTTCAGCTATGTCCGCCTTACAGATGTTGCGGGCGAGGGCGACACCAGCGGAGTCACAGTCGGCGCGGATATAGACGCGGTAGGTGCAATTTCTACCCGTGCGGTAGTTCCGCCGGTCCCCGAACCAGCCACCTGGGCGATGATGATAATCGGGATCGGTGGTGTCGGCCTGTCTGCACGCGCGCGTAAGCGCCGAGATGCTTTGCGAGTTGGCACCGCCTAAACAAGCTGATCAATGGGACGCTCGGCAATAGCGGGTAGTCTGTGGCTTTCACAATACCGACGCTGAATGGCACGCCGCTCGCTTCCCGATCCGTAGGCCGCCCGGCTCAACCCGCTTACCCAATATGATGCGTGCAAATTGTCATTGTACACACCAATGGTGTCCTGCAGGTACGATTGCACCGGTTCTGAAACGAGTAATCTCATAACTGCCGAAAAGCACGGGCTTAGACTGGCAATTTCTACTCCCCGGGGGACGCTGTTTCGGGGTGATCCTTGCCCTGGGACGCGCGTTCCGGAGAGTAGCATCGGCAGTCATGCCGATAGGGGCCTCGCCGTCAGCACCTCAACTTGCCGTACCGCTCAACCGCAAACCCGTCCCGCACCATCGCGCAAGCCACGTCCATGTCCGCTGCAAAGCATTCTGCCCATAGTGATCGGTATCTACTTCCCGGCAATCGACTGCTTTCCCGGCCGTCAGAGAGCGCAGATGATCTCGCGCGGCGAATGGATCGCCCGGGGTGCATTGGCATCACCCGCCGTCGCCCGCTGATTGGAGCCCTTTTGGTTACCGAAAATCTTTTTCCTACCGGGCTTTAGCGGAACTAATTGCCTTGCAGTCAGTTATTTACGTTCGAATGTCACACCTCGCCGGTGTTGGCTCATGATGAAGGTCCGCCAGCCCCTCCCCCGGCACGGCGGGCCTTCATTGTTGGTGCGTACCCCGACCGGATGCTACCGCCTTAATCAATCGTACACGCCCGAACACATAGTCGGGTCTCGCTCCGGTACGTTGAGATAGAAAAGAACCGTCGCTGGTGTCGCGCTCAACTTCGACGTATCGGGGCACCCGGCCGGTGACAAGCGCAAGGCCATCTCCGCCGAAAGATCGCATGGCGTTGAGCAGATTGCTCAAAGCTTGGCGCGTGACTCCGATGTAGGCGGCAATGTGCGCGATCGGGCGGCCGGACGGTGTGATGACCTCTGTTTGCACGAGTTCGCGAAAATGCACATAAATCGACGGGCGAATATTTCGCGACCGTGCAAGTACTAACGTTTACAGACGTTGATAACGTTCGCGAACGTTGGCCGACGTGCCAGAAAACTTGCGAAATTGCGCCTATTTCTTAAGTATACCAACGTTTATAGACGTTAATAGGACGTGCATAAACGTTAGCCGCATGGACGGTTGACTTATCGCCGAAAGCTGTTCGTTAAAAATCGGCTGTGTTTAACTCTGAGCCCCGTTGACAAGTTCCCCGCGATTAGCGAAAAAAGTCGCAACCACCGGCTAGCCTCGACCGCTAGCCGGTGGTCTGACCACACACGCAAAGGGAATTGCGAACATGGCTACAATCGACTTACAGGCCGCTGCGGCGGGCGACAACGGCGCACGCCTCCACGAAACTTTGATCAACGCGGCCCGCGGCTGGCTTGTCGAGGATATCGCGAGCTTCATGGAAAGCATCTGCGACACCCGCCCCGACGGACTTTTCAGCGGCGTCCGCATGGCCGAATTCGAGCAGGTCCTCGGGCAGGAACTGCTAGCGCGTCTCGACTGCCTGGACGGCGCAGTGCCGGCACCGCCTAATCCGATCGTCATCGACTTCCGGCGCGTAATGCTCGAGGCGGCGACGCAGGAGTTGGCGGCATGAACGCCCTCACCGCGGACGACGTGCTCATGATCGAGTTCGATGAAATGACATTTACCGTCGACACGCGGCAGCGCGAGGCGGTCGAAGGTCGAATGTATCTTATGGAAGGTGGCAATCGGCCGGCCGCGCTCCAGCGCCGTGTCCGGGGGCGTTGGCATGATGAGCAATCCGGCAAGCTCCCGCGACCTACGTTCGCGGGTCCGCGTGCGATTACGGGCCGCGTTATCTTTCGCTGGCACAGCGTCTAGAAAAGGCATCGGCCGCGCGGGCAACGCGGCCAGCTTTACGGGGAAATCAAGGCGCTATTCGCGCTTGAGGATTACCTCGTCGCGTCTCTTTCGTCTGATCCTGCGGTCGTCGCGTGGAAAGCTCGGTGGCTCGCCAGGGGGGTGACGAACGGCTGGGATAGCGATTTAATTGAGCCGCTGGCGGCTGCGGTGGTGCGGGATGTTGGGTTGATGGCGCCTACGCCGCCAAGTCCCGCCGGATGCGCATAGGAGGTATCGCAGGCGCTGAATTCGGACGTGCTCTCTCATTCCCGCAGCCGCTCGGTCGAGGAACCGCACCCATTCAATAACCGTTTTGGA
>Ga0207668_10000148_pt1 | contig 48267 bp, 39 predicted proteins | sample KBSS43metaG_FD_184323 | JGI IMG/M metagenome (GOLD analysis project Ga0207668, IMG submission 184323) | Switchgrass rhizosphere microbial communities from Kellogg Biological Station, Michigan, USA - KBS S4-3 metaG (SPAdes) (version 2) | ecosystem: Host-associated > Plants > Roots > Rhizosphere...
CACCCCCCGACCCCCTCCTCTGAAGAGGAGGGGGAGCAAGACGTTGTGCAATCCCCCCCTCCTCTTCAGAGGAGGGGGTCGGGGGGTGGTGGAAGCCAAGCACAAACCCTGCATGACTTCGCCAAAACCATGCGCCGCGCGCCGACCGAGCCCGAGCGTCGTCTGTGGCAGGCCCTGCGCGCCAGCCAGCTTGGCCTCAAGTTCCGCCGCCAGGCCGCCGTGGAGCAGCGCATTCTTGATTTCCTGTGCCCCGCCAAAGGCTTGGCGATCGAGATCGACGGCATAACCCATGACGCCGAGACCGACAGACGGCGCGATGCCGCGCTGTTGCGCGATCATGGCCTGACGACGCTGAGGTTCACCAACGAAGAGGTCATGCGCAATCTGGACGGCGTTTTGACGCGGATTTCTGAAGTGGCGGCGGGGTTGCCGGATCGCTGGCCAGGGCGGCGCCAGGGTTCACACCACCCCCCGACCCCCTCCTCTGAAGAGGAGGGGGAGCAAGACGCTGCCAAAGCCCCCTCCTCTTTAGAGGAGGGGGTTGGGGGTGGTGGAAGCCAAGCGCAAACGGTCCGCAAGGCACTGTTCCAGGCCACCCAAGCCCTGGCCCCCACCAGCGATACCGCGCGGCTCGATGCTGAAGTGCTGATGGCCCATGCCCTGGGCTGCACCCGCACCGATGTCTTGCTGCGCCACATGGACGCGCCCGCACCCACTTTATTTGCGGCGCTCGTGGTGCGCCGGCAGGCGCACGAGCCGGTGGCCTATATCGTTGGCACCCAGGAATTCTACGGGCTGGAACTGGCGGTCAACCCGGCGGTGCTGATCCCGCGCGGCGACAGCGAGACCCTGATCGAGGTGGCGCAGCGCACGCTTGAGGGGCGGCCTCCCGCGCGCATTCTCGATCTGGGCACCGGCTCTGGCGCGCTGCTGCTCGCGGCGCTGTCGGTCTGGCCGCAGGCGGTGGGCACGGGCATCGAGCGATCGGACGCCGCGCGGGTGGTTGCGGCCGGCAACGCCTTGCGCTTGGGGCTGGAAACGCGGGCGCAGATGCAGCCGGGCGATTGGACCAAAGCCGGTTGGGCCAAGACGCTGGGCCGGTTCGACCTGATCCTGGCCAATCCCCCTTATGTCGAGGATGCCGCGCCGCTCGATGCCAGCGTGCGCGATTTCGAGCCGGCGGCCGCATTGTTTGCCGGGCCCGATGGCATGGCCGATTATGCGGTGCTCGTGCCACAACTGCCTGATCTGCTGGCACCGGGCGGCGTGGCCATGGTGGAAATCGGCTGGCAGCAGGGGCCGGCCGTGGTGGCACTGGCGCGTGCGAGCGGCTTGCAGGCGCGGGTCCATCCCGATCTCGCCGGGCGCGACAGGGCTGTAGAAATCACGATTTGCCATAATATTTCTCTTGGCAAGGGGCCGAGTGATCACTAATTGTCCCTGCAGGCAGGGCGACGGATGAAGGCTTCCCGTCACCGCCTACTCCACCATTTGCACCCGCATCGGCCCTCTTTCAGGGGCGCTTGGCTGGCAGATGCTGGGAACCACGAACCCGTACGTTGCGGGCGTGGGGCAAAGGGTTGCGCGGCGACAGGATCAGCACACGATACCGACAGCCGCCCCAAACAAGGACGTGCCTGAGTTGAACAACAATCGTGGGAACAACCGCCGGCGCGGCCGCGGTAACAATCGTCCGCAAGGTGGCGGCCAGCAGCTTAACCGTATCGACAGCCGCGCGCGGGGCAACGCCCCCCAGCTGCTGGAAAAGTATCGCAAGATGGCGCAGGATGCCCATCTCAACGGGGATCGCGTCCAGGCCGAATACTATCTTCAGTTTGCCGATCACTATTTCCGCGTGATTGCCGACACCCGGCTGCGCCAGGAGGAAGCCCGCCAGCGTCATAGCGGCACCGGTGAACGCTGGACCGAGGGCGAGGCCGAGGACGACGGCATGGACTTTTCGATCGAAGGCGATTTCCCTGCCTTCGACCGCCCCTATGTGCGGCGTGATGAGCGCGAAGTTCGCAACGGTGATCGCAACGATCGGCCCGAGCGTAACGATCGGCCTGAACGCAACGAGCGCCAGGATCGCGGCGACCGCCAGGAACGGCCCGAGCGCAGCGAACGGCAAGACCGCAACGGCGAATCGGGCGGCGAGCGTGGCAATGGCCGCCGTCGCTTCGAGGAACGCCGCCCTTCGGCACAGCCTGTTTCGGCCGAATCCGTCGCAGACCAGCCGGTCCCGCTGGAAGGCGTGCGCGCCGACGAAGGCGAACCGGTAACCGATGTGGCCGACAACCCCTTCATTCGCGAAAGCCGCAGTGGGCGTGGCCAGCGTCCGCGCACCGAACGTCGCCCGCGCCGTGCTGCACCGGCCGAAGGTCTCGATCCGGCCAGCCTGCCGCCGTCCATCGGTTTGCGCAGCGAACCGGCTCCCGTGGTTGAAGCGCCGGCCCCGGCCCCCGCTGCTGCTCCGGCAGCGGAACCGGAACCTGCGGCTGCTGCCGAAACGCCTGCTGCGCCCAAGCGCCGCGGCCGGCCGCGCAAGAATCCCTTGCCCGAGAACACCGAGGGCTGATTCCTTTTGGGCCTCAGGGCCATCGGCTTTAGAAAGGCGTCCGCAATGCGGGCGCCTTTTTTGCTGGGGGCATCCGGGCCAGCCTGCTGTTGTCGCGCCTGCTCTTGTCCTGCCTAGACTTGTCCTGTCCCCCGCCACCCCATAGAGCGTGGCACGATGAAAGCCTGGCTCCATTCCCGCTTCTCCGCGCTGCTGGCGCTGGGTGACGATCGCCTTTCTCGCCGCAGCGAGGCGATCGTGCTGATCGTGGCGGGAGCAGTTGGAGCGCTTGGTTTTGCGCCGCTGGGCTGGTGGCCGCTGACCTTGCTGGCGCTCGCCATCCTGGCCGCCCGCATGGAACGCGCACGGACCGGCTGGCACGCATTGCTGGTGGGCTGGCTGTGGGGCTGGGGCATTTTTCGGTGGGCAACGGCTGGATCGCCACGGCCTTTACCTATCAGGCCCAGATGCCAGCCTGGCTGGGCTGGATCGCGGTGCTGCTGCTGGCGGTCTATCTGGCACTGTTCCCGGCTGCCGCCACCCTGGTTGCCTGGTGGCTGGGGCGGCGTTGGCGGATAGCGCCGGTCGCGGCGCTCGCCGCCACCTGGATCGTGGCCGAATGGGCGCGTGGCTGGGTTTGCACCGGTTTCCCGTGGAACCCGCTTGCCGCCACGGCATTGGGCGGGTTCGATCGGCCTGGCCTGGCGCGTGTGCTGCCGTGGTTGGGCACTTATGCCCTGTCGGGCCTGGTGGTCTTGCTCGCCGGGCAATGGCTGTTCGCCCTGCGCGCTGGCGCGCGACGGCATTGGCCGCTTGCGGCCGCGCATCTCGCCTTGCCGCTCATGCTGTTCCTGCTGCCACTCGGCGGGCAGAAGGCCACCGGCAGCGTGCCGTTCACGCTGGTTCAGCCCGATATCGGGCAGGACGAAATCAACGATCCCGCCCGCTTCGAAGCGCAGTTCCAGCGCGCGGCCGCGCTCAGCCTGCCGCGCGTGCCGGGCCAGCGGCGGCTGGTGCTCTGGCCTGAAAGCGGCGTGCCCGATTATCTCCAGACCGGCTATCCTGCAGCCTGGTATGCCAGCACGACGTTTGCCGGAGACCCGGTTGCCGCGCGCATGCGCATGGGCCGCGTGATCGGTCCGAATGCCCTGCTGCTCACGGGCGCCGTGGACCTGGCCTTTTCTCCCAACCCGGCGCCGGCGGCGATGCCCGTCGGATCGTGGAACGTGGTGACCGCGCTGGATAGCCAGGGCGCGATTCGCGGCCATTATGCCAAGGCGCACCTGGTGCCCTATGGCGAATACCTGCCGATGCGCGGGCTGCTCACCCCGCTCGGCCTGTCGCGCCTGGTGGCGGGGGATTTCGATTATTGGCCGGGCCCCGGTCCGCGCACGCTGGATTTTTCCAGCCTTGGCCTGCCGCGCGTGGGCGTGCAGGTCTGCTATGAAATCGTCTTTTCGGGGCAAGTGATCGACCGGGCACACCGCCCGGATATCCTGTTCAATCCGTCCAACGATGGCTGGTTCGGCGCATGGGGGCCGCCGCAGCATCTGGCCCAGGCCCGGCTGCGGGCGATCGAGGAAGGCGTGCCCGTGCTTCGTTCCACCACCAACGGCATTTCCGCAGTGATCGATGCCCAAGGCGGGGTGCGTGCTTTCGTGCCGCGCTACGTTGCCGGCCGCCTCGACGGGCTGGTGCCGCCCGGGTTGGCCCCTACGCCATTTTCACGCATGGGCAATGCATTGCCGCTTTTGTGGGCCGCAGGTCTTCTTTTGGCCGGCGTGGTTGCCTCGCGTCGCCGCTCGCGCTAGAGGCGGCGACATAAAGATTGCTTTATATCGGATATTTTGCCCATGCGCAGCGACTACCTGTTCACTTCCGAAAGCGTCTCCGAAGGCCATCCCGACAAAGTGGCAGACCAGATCAGCGATGCCATCGTCGACCTGTTCCTGGGCAAGGACCCGGAGGCGCGGATTGCCTGCGAGACGCTGACCACCACCAATCTCGTGGTCTTGGCCGGAGAAATTCGCGGGCAGGGCATCATGGATGCCAGCGGCCAGTGGGCACCCGGCGTGCGCGAGGAAGTGGAAGCCGTGGTACGCGCCACGGTCAAGCGCATCGGCTATGAGCAGGACGGATTCCATTGGGAAACCTTCCGCTTTGAAAACAACCTTCATGCCCAGTCCGCCCATATTGCCCAAGGCGTGGATGCGGGCGAGAACAAGGACGAAGGCGCCGGCGACCAGGGCATCATGTTCGGCTTCGCGTGCGACGAGACGCCCGATCTCATGCCGGCGACGCTGGATTACAGCCACAAGATCCTGCAGCGCTTGGCCGATGATCGCCATTCCGGCGCTGCGCCGTTCCTCGAGCCCGATGCCAAGAGCCAGGTGACCTTGCGTTTCAAGGACGGCCGCCCGGCCGCCTGCACCGCGATCGTCGTGTCGACGCAGCACAAGCCGGGGTACGACGAAGGCGCCAAGGATGCCGAACTGAAAGCCTGGGTGAAGCAGGCCGTGGCGGCGGTGATTCCCGCCGAGCTGCTGTCGGACCAGACGATCTATCACATCAATCCCACCGGCAGCTTCGAAATCGGCGGCCCGGATGGCGATGCCGGCCTGACCGGCCGCAAGATCATCGTCGATACCTATGGCGGTGCTTCGCCCCACGGCGGCGGTGCATTTTCGGGCAAGGACCCGACGAAGGTGGACCGCTCGGCCGCTTACGTCACCCGCTATATCGCCAAGAACATCGTGGCGGCGGGCCTGGCCAAGCGCTGCACGATCCAGGTGGCCTATGCCATCGGCGTATCGCAGCCGCTGTCGCTCTATGTCGATACCCACGGCACCGGCACGGTGGACGATGCGGCACTGGAAGCGGCCGTGGAGCACGTCGCGCGGCAGCGCCTGGGCGGCCTCACGCCGCGTGGCATCCGCGTGGGACTGTCGCTCAACAAGCCGATCTATGGCGTGACGGCGGCCTATGGCCATTTCGGCCGCACTCCGCAGGGCGACCTGTTCCCGTGGGAGCGCACCGACTTGGTGGACGATCTCAAGGCGGCACTCGCCTGATCGCATCCGATCGTATTGCCGCGCAAAAGAACAAGCCTGGCCGGCGCCTCGTCGGCCAGGCTTTTTTGTGCGGGTGGATGCCTGCGCGCCGATGCCGCCCGGTCCGACGCTTGATAGAGGGTTTCCAGCGCAGCCCCCCGGATTGACGCGCATTGCCGTTCGCTGGGCGGAACGGCTGCATCGCTCGCTTATGGCCTACCGCAGCGCGGCAATCAGCACGCCGAGCATTGTCCGGCGACGGCGTAATGCGCACTCCTAGGAAAAGTTCGTTACGTACTAAGATTGCTCCAATATGGAGTGAAGTTGTAACGCTAAAACCGGTCCATTGCGCTGATATGGTACAAGATTTCCCTATAACCATGCGGTGAATGTCAAATTTGGCACTAAATTATTCATTATAATGAATATTGTTCTGAAATTTGTGCTTGCCCTTTCCTGTAACCGAAAATCTATGCTTGGTGATTTTCGACCATTTTGGCGTTTGTTGCCGGGGCGGCGTCTGGAAACTCTTTACATTCTGCCATAGAGTGCAGCGCACAATGTGTGGCTCGGGAATGATCTCGGGCCGGGGGTTCGGGTTGCGATTTCGAACGGCGGCGCTGGCAGGATGCGGGCGCTGTAGCGGTCTGTGATGACGCTTAGGGGGCGGCTTTGAACACGAGTATCGCATTGGTACGGCAGGAATTTGCTCCCGAAGCGGCCGATGTGCAATCGGTACCGGGTGGCGATGCTGCATCCAGGGTGGTTATCCGTGTGCTGGATATCGTGCTGGCGTCGGCCCTGCTTGTGTTTCTGGGGCCGATGATGCTGCTGATCGCGGTCTGCACTTATGTCGCAGATCCTGGGCCGATCCTCTTTGCCCATCGGCGCGTGGGCTATCGCGGGCAGGTTTTTGCGTGCCTCAAGTTCCGCTCGATGGCGGTCAACGCGGCAGAACGATTGCAGGATTTGTTGGAGCGCGACCCGGTTGCGCGCGAGGAATGGGCGCGCGACCACAAGCTGCGCGACGATCCCCGCATCGTCGGGATCGGGCGCTTCCTGCGCAAGTCCAGCCTCGATGAATTGCCGCAGCTGTTCAATGTCTTGCGCGGCGAAATGAGCCTGGTGGGGCCAAGGCCGATCGTGGCGGAGGAGATTGAGCGCTATGGCCGCTATTTCGCCCGTTATTGCGACGTGAAGCCGGGCATCACGGGCTTGTGGCAAGTCAGTGGCCGCAACGATGTCACCTATCGTCGGCGGGTTGCCATCGATGTGAAGTACGCAGCCATTCATTCGGTCGGCCTTTACTTCAAGATCCTTGCGCTAACCGTGCCGATGGTCCTGATCTCGCGTGGAAGCTATTGATCGTGGCGGCGATCGATCCATACCGTAGGGGCAGGGGACGGGGATGACGTCGTTCTACGATGCAACATCCCTTGCCCTGTTTGCGGCGCTGGCGATGGTGATGTTCCGCCTTGTCCGCGAAGGACATCCCTGGGGCCCCATGCAGATGGCGGAATGCCTGGCCGTTGCCATCGGCTGCGCATTGTCCAATGCCCTGGGCAATGCCGGGCAGCATGTGCTGGCGGGCGTGACACTGCTGTTCCTGGGCGGCTTCGTCTTCCATCTCGCGATGCGGCTGGGGCAGCCAAACGCATGAGGGCGGCTGCGAACAGCCTTGCCCGACACGGCGCGATGCCCATGGCGGCGGCGGTCATGGTGGCCGGGCTGGCAGCCCTGCTGCTATCTGGCGCGGCGCCCAGTGGCATTGCCGATGCCGAACTGCGCAGTGCGTTGGCCCGCGCACCAGGTTGGAACGAGACGTTCGCTTCCCGTCCTGCCGCGCCCGAATGGATTCGCGGATACAGCCCCTGGCCTGAAACGATTGGCAACCGCATCCTGCTCAATGGGGAAGTGCAGGTCTATATCGACAAACCCTATCTGAACCGGGATCTGCTGGAATGGAAACCCGGCCAGGTACGCCTGGTGGCCGAGCGCATGACGCCTGCCGATCGGGCGGCCATCGATGCGCGTATCGCCCGGGAAAAGCCCAGCGCCCGCGCGGCGGCGGCACTTGGCAACGCAACCTGGGTTTCGACGCTGCTGAAATCGAGCCGGTCTTTCCAGTACGGCTATATCGAGGCAGAGATTTCAAGCGATCTTGACCCCAGCGCCTGGCCGGCTTTCTGGATGCTGCCGGCCAAATGGGGCTGGCCGCCCGAAATCGACATTCTCGAGATACCGGGCGACCGTATCGCACACCAGACACTGCATTCGCTTCCCGGCGATCCCCCGCCCCATCCCACCGTGCGGACTCAGACAGGGCCAGCGTTTCACAGCTACGGCATGCTGTGGCGGCCTGATTTCATCCGGTTTTTCATCGATCGCAAGCCCACGGCCTGCTTCCGTACACCGGCCGACATGCACCAGCCGATGTATCCGCTGCTCAACCTTGCAGTAGGGGGCTGGGCCAAGGCGCCGGGGCGGAGCACGCCCGCGCGGCTGGTGATGGACGTTCGCACCGTGCGGTGGTGGTCGCTGCCCGAAGCAAGCGCGGCGGCAGGTGCTACCGCGCCGCCCGGCTGCGCGGGGTAGCGCCATGGTCCCACGCGATTCCAGGCTGGCGCGGTTGTGCCTTGCGCCCCTGATAACCGGCCTCGCCATGACCGGCGGCGCGCCGGCGCGGGCGGATGTTTCGGGTGCGATCAATGCCGGCTTCTCGGCCGACGACAACGTGTTCCGGTTGGGACCGCAACAGGCCGCGCCCGGGGAAGGGTGCCGGCGCGATACCAGTGCCGCCTTGGGCGGCGAACTGCAGGTGGCGTTGGGCCAGCCCTTGGCTGATGGTGATGCGATCCCCTCGACGTGGGGTGGCCGTCTCAAGGCGAGTGCTGCGCGCACGTTCTATCGCTGCAATACCGCGCTCGATGCGGCGTCGGGGCAGGTCGATACGCGGCTTGCCAGCCCGATGATCGGGCCGTTTACGCTGGCGATGCAAGCCACGCTGATCCATCGCCTGACCCCCTTTGAAGAATCCGTTTCGGCACGGATCAACCAGCAAACGTTGCTGCGCTCCGACGCGCGCGTCAATGTGCGTATCACTCCCGATATCGCCGTCCTGATCCAGCCGACATATCTGTTCAGCCACAACAAGGCAGAGAGCTTCAAGCGGCTCGACTATGCCCAGGCCGGGCTGGACGCCGGGATCGTCTATACAAGCCCCACCAGCAATTCGATCGGCTTTCGGGCCCGCCAGGCGTTCACCCGTGGAAGTTTGCCGCAAATCGCCACGGTCGGGGATTCGGGCGTGCAGACCGATCTGCGGAACAATGCCCGCGAACGCCTGGTGGAGCTGGACCTGCGCTATGCGCCCGGCCCTTTCGCGCGCCTCATGGTCAATCTGGGCTATGCCTGGCGGCGCGACCGGCGCGATCTGCCGGGCATCCTTGCACTGCTGCGCAGCGATTATCGGGGCCTGGTGGGCAGCGCCACGCTGGCGCTGCGCAAGGATGATCGCCTTGGCCTTGAGCTGTCGATCAACCGCCAGCTGGCGTCGCAGAATTTCCTGCTGGCCACCAGCGCGCGCACCACGATGTATGATGCCATGCTGCACAAGCGCGTGGCCGGCCGTTTGGACGTGAATGTCCAGGCCCGGCTGGTGGACCAGCGATCGAGCTATCAGTTGCTCGAACCCACGCCGCTGGTCGTGGCCAATCGCACGCTCACGCTGGCGCTCGGCGGCGTCTGGGACCTTACCGACCGCCTGCGCGCCTCGCTCGATCTGTCGCACATGGAGCGGCTGCGCGGCACGCTGATCGAACCTTTCGCGCAGAACAGCGCCAGGCTGCAGGTCACTTATCAGATGGGAACACCCGCACCATGATGCTGACACCCCGGCACTGCCCAGTCCTTGGGAAGGCCCTCGCCGCCGTGGCCCTGGCCGGCGCGCTGGCGCTGTGCGGATGCAAACCGGCAGGATCGAGCCAGGACGTGGCGACGGGCAAGGACTTCGCGCTTTCCAAAGGGGAGTTCAGCGAGGCGCTGTCGCACGTCAACAACGTGCCCCGCGGCCTGGAAGACACTGCGCGGCGCAACGTGCTCGCGCACCTTATCCAGGAACGGCTGCTGGCCAATGCCGGCGCGGCCGAAGGGCTGGAGCGCGATCCGGTGGTCCTCGCGCAGATCGAGGCCGCGCGGCGCGTCGTGCTGGCCAAGGCCTATGCCACGCGCCTGACGGCCAATGTCTCGCCCCCGTCGGACCGGGAGATCGGGGCGTTCTATGCCGCCCATCCCGAGGCGTTTGCCAACCGCAAGGACGTGGTGTTCGATCAGGTTCTTTTTGCCGGCGCACCGGCCGATGCAGCGCGGCTGGCCCAGGCTTTCGATCACGGCACCGCGCCCGACGCACTCAAGGCGCAGGCAGACCGGGCGGGCGTGACGATTGCGCGCCAGGTGGTGTCCACCTCGTCCGATCGCCTCCCCACTGCCGTTGCCCAGCAGGTGCAGACCGTGGCGGTTGGGACCAACCTGATCTTTCCCGTGGCCGAAGGCGTGGTCCACGCGGCCTTGCGCGCGATAAGCCCGGCCCCGCTTTTGCTGGACCAAGCCCGCCCCATGATCCGCGAAACCCTGCTGGGCGAGCGGCGGGACAGCCTGCTGCAAAAGGAAATCGCGCGGCTGCGCCAGGCGGCCGACGTGAAGATCACCGATCCCGCCCTGGCTCGTCCCGGCCCGGACAAAGCGAAGTAAGACAGTCATGACGCGAACGCACCTCCCCTTCTTCCTGTCGGCCAAGGCCCTGATTCCGCTTGCTGGTTGCCTTTGCCTGTCCGCCGCTCCGGCGGCCCTGGCGCAGAGCGGCGCGGGCCCGGTCGCGGCCACGCCGACGGTGTTCACGCCGGCCGGCGCTTCGGCCGATTATCGCGTGGGCGCCGGCGATGTGCTGGGCATTGCCGTGTATCGGGCCCCGGAAATGAGCGCGATGACCACGGTGGAGACCGATGGCGCGATCATGGTGCCCGAACTGGGCCGCGTGACGGTCGACGGGCGCACCGTGGCAGAGATCGCAAGGCTTCTGGCCGACGGCTATGGCCGCGCGCACATCCTGGTCAATCCATCGATCACGGTCACTGTCACCCAGTTGCGCGCACGGCGCGTTTCGGTGATGGGCGCGGTTTCGCGGCCGGGCGAAATGGCGCTTGATCGGGAAGGCATGACGCTCTCGCGCGTGCTGGCCCAGGCAGGCGCCAATTTCGGCACCGGCGATGGCGTGGTGACCGTGATCGATCCCCAGGAGCCGGGAAAGCCCCAGGATTCCGGCAAACCCCAGGATTCCAGCAAGCCTCAAGCTCCGCGCCAGCGCTTCCGCATTGCCGAGGTGGTCGCTGGCCAGGGCGATGTGCCGATGCGCAATGGCCAGGTGGTCGTGGTGGAAGCAGCGCCGCTGGTCTATGTGAGCGGCGAAGTCGGCCACGCTGGCGTTTTTCCGCTGGAGGCGGGGATGCGCGTGGAACAAGCCTTGGCATTGGCCGGTGGCGTAACCGCGCGCGGGTCAATCGGCCGCCTGCGCATCACGCGCCGCAGCGACGATGGCAGCACCATCGACCTGCCCCATCCTGACCGCAACACGGCGCTCGAAGCGGGCGACGTGGTCTTCGTCAAGACACGAATCTTCTGATCGCCTTGGCCGCTACGCTCGCTCTGCGCCCATCCTGCCGCTCGCAAGGATCGAACTTCCGATGAATTCGCACACCATTCCGCTGGTCCTCAAGGCAAGGGTACGCTTCCTGGCGCTGTTTCTGGCGGGGGGGCTGGCTGCCGGGGCCGGGATCGGCCTGCTGCGCGGGCAGGTTCATCATGCCTCGACCGATGTGATGGCCTCCACGGCGACACCACAGGCAGCCGATCCTGGGTCCGCCAATTCGCAGATCGCCCCGATGCTGGCGGCAGACTACCTGTCCACCCAGGTGGAGATCATCCGGTCCGACCGGGTGGCGGAGCGCGCCGCGCAGTTGCTCCGGCTCGATGCCGACCCGGTTGCGCTGGCCGCCTATCGTGCCAGCGGTAGCGGGCAACCGCCGCTGGCGTGGTTTGCCAAGGCGATCCAGTCGCATCTCAAGGTCGTTCCCTCTATCGGAAGCCGGGTCATTTCCATCGAATATGCCGCTGGCACGCCCGAGCAGGCGGCCGATGGTGCCAACGCGCTGGCCCGCGCTTACCAGGACGTCAGCCTCGACATGGCCGTGGCGCCCTCGCGCCAGTCCGACGATTGGTATGCGCGCAACCTTGCCGATTTGCGTGACAGGCTCAATGCCGCACAGGCCAAGCTGCTGTCGCGGCAGCGCGAATTGGGCGTCGTCGCACCGCTGTCGACCAGCAATCCCGGCGGGGTGGAGGCCGAGGAAGCACGCCTGACGGCGCTTTCGCAGAACCTTGCCATGGCGCAGGCGGCGCGAACCAGCGCACAGTCGCGCACCGGCGGCGGCGCGTTGCCCGATGCCATGCTCAATCCTGTGGTCCAGCAACTCGATGCCGATATCAAGCGCCTGGAAGGCCAGCGCGCGGAAATGGCCACGCGGCTGGGCCCCAATGCGCAGCAGATGCGCGAGATCGCAGGCCAGATTGCCGGGCTGGAGCGCGAACGGGCCAAGCAGGCGGCCATGGTTTCGCAAGGCGCGGCCACATCGGCAGGCCAGGCCAGCGCCAATGTCCAGCAGCTGGAAGGCGAGCTCAATTCCGAAAAGGCCCGCGTGATCCAGAGCCGTGCGGGCCGGGCCGAGCTGGGCCTGCTGCAACAGGACGTGGACGGCCTGCGCCGGGCTTATGACGAACTGGTGGCCCGCCAATCCAATGCGCGGATCGCCGGCACCAGCGAAATGACCAACGTTGTGGTCTTGTCTCCGGCGCGGCCCGATCCGGGTGCGGGCTATCTGCTGGTGGCGCTGTTTGCGGTGCTGGGCAGCGTGGTTGGCCTGTTCGTGGGGGCCACGATCGTGGCACTGCGTGAATTGACCGACCGGCGCATCCGCACGCCCGAAGACGCCGTCGATTGCCTGGGCATTCCGAACCTGGGCGGCATCCATATCCCGCTCACGTTCACCCGCGCCCTGCCGCCGCCAAAACCCCGCCTGCTGACCCACAAGGCCAAGACCGATGACGAGCCAATTCATGCTTGAAACCACGCGTGTCCCGTTCGGACCCAGCCATTACGAGGCACCCGAAGCGCAACGCCTAGGCGAGTGGCTGTGCAACGACGGCGTGATCGACCTGTCCCGCGTGGACGAGATCAACGCATATGGCGCGGCCAACAACATACGCTTTGGCGAAGCTGCCTTGCAACTGGGCCACATCACGCGTGACGATCTGGAGCGCGCACTGGCCGCCCAGTTCGACGATACGAGTCTGCCCGGCACTGGTATCGACGAGGCGCTGATCGTCTATCACGATCGCGCTTCGGCCGGCGCCGATGAAGTGCGCTCGCTGCGCAACACCCTGGCACTGCGCTGGTTCAAGCATCCCCAAGGCGCACGCACGCTGGCGGTGATGTGCCCCACCGGGCATGAAGACGGCGCCGTGGTGGCCGGAAATCTTGCCATTGCCTTTGCCCAGGTCGGTTTCCGTACGCTGCTGATCGATGGCAACATGCGCGAGCCGAAGCTGCACCAGCTGTTCCGGATCGAAGACCGCTCTGGCCTGGCGGCCTATCTGGCTGGCCGGCCAGAGGAAGCGGCCTTTTTCCAGATCGACGCGATCCCCAATCTGACGGTCATTCCCGTGGGAGGCATCCCGCCCAACCCGCAGGAGCTGCTGCTGCGCGGGCTGCTGCATGATTTGCTGCGCCGCGCCGAGCAGCAATGGGAAGTTATCCTGGTCAGCACGCCGCCGGCCGATCTGGCCAGCGATTACCTGTTGATCGGCGCCGAAACGATGGGCGGCCTGATCGTGGCGGAAAGCGGCCAGACGCGCGCCCGCGATGCTGCGGCCATGGTCCGGCAATGCCAGGAGTTCGGCATCCGGCTGGTGGGCGCGGCCACCGTCCAGCGCGGTTGAGGCAAGCCCGTGCCACCACGCCCCCCTGTGATGCTGCCGTCCTCCGCCGGGTTTGGCGCGGGTACGTCTGCCTCTGATGGCAGGCGCGGGCGCGCGCTGGCGACGGGGCTGGTCGTGGCAGCGGTGGCGCTGCTGGGTATTCCCACGTTCACCCGCTTTGCCCAGGTGTTCTGGAGCAAACCCGACGACACCCATGCCCCGATCGTGCTGATCGGAGTGCTGCTCGGCTTCTGGCACGAGCGGCGCGCGCTGACCTGGGAAACCGCGCCGGCGCAGCGCGGCGTGGGCCTGTTCCTCGCGCTGGTCGGAGCGGTCTTGCTCGCGGTGGGGCGTGCGCAGCTGTTCTTCCAGCTCGAAGGGGCGGGGCTCCTGTTGTTTGCGCTGGGCAGCGTGTGCGCAATGGCTGTTTGTACCAGCTGGAAGCGCCTGGCGCTGCTCTTCGCCTTGGGGCTGTTCCTCATTCCCTTGCCCGCCACGCTGATGGACGCCGCGCTGCTGCCGCTCAAGCTTGCGCTGACCGAGGCAGTGGTTCGCAGCCTCGCTGCGGCCGGCCTGCCGGTCGGCAGCCACGGGGTGATCATCTCGATCGGCTTTTATCAATTGCAGGTTGCCGATGCCTGCGCGGGGCTGCGCTCGATGCTGGCGCTGACCGCGATCGGCCTGCTGTTCATCCACTTCGTCCCGGTGCGCGGGCGCCATACCCATGCCATGTTGCTGGCCCTGATCGTGCCGATCGCGCTGGTGGCCAACTATTGCCGTGTCGCCACCCTTGTGTTGCTGACCTATGGTCTGGGGGGCGATTTCAGCGATCGGGCGCACAATATTGCAGGCTATGCCGAAATCGCGCTGACCCTTGCGCTGTTCGTCATCGCCCATTGGGCGCTGGAGCGCCGTGCGCCGCAGGTGCGGCCGTGAAGGCGCGCGCTGCAACGGCGGTGGGCGGAGGATTCCTGGCGCTGGCATTGCTTGCCACGGCAGGCAGCATGGCCTTGGGCCGCACCTTGCACCCGGCCCCGATGCCAGGTGCTGCCGCTCTGCTGGCCCGAGTGCCCGAGGCATTCGGCCGTTGGCAAATCGTGCCCGGCACGGCCGAGCCGATCAATCCCGCCCAGCCCGATGCGCAGGGGCGCCCGGGCCGCGTTTACGATGCCATCGTTTCGCGCACTTATGCTGCGCCCGATGGCGCGCAGGTCATGGTCATGCTGGCCTACCAGGATCGCCAATACCAGGAAGACCGCATCCACTCGCCCGAACTGTGCTATTATGCGCAGGGCTTCGTGCTGCAGGATCGCCAGGATGTCGTGGTGCCGCTCGCAGGGGGCGCGCGCGTTCCTGCAAGGGCATTCCATGGTGCGTCGCTGCACCGGCGCGAAGATGTGGTCTATTGGATCCGCACCGGCAACGCGCTGCGCGCCGATGCACTGGCCACCCGGTTCGAGATATTCAACGCCGCCCTCCATGGCCGGATCGACGATGGCCTGCTGGTGCGTGTGTCGATGACCGATGATCTGGGACCGCCCATGTCGGCGCTGGCGCGCCGACGCCTGCTGGTCAGGTTCCTCCAGGATTTCTTTGCTGCATCGCCAGTTCCGGTTCGTTTGGCACTGGCCGGATATGAGGGGACCTGAATCGATGCCCGCAACGCCGCCGGTCGGCGCCGTCCTGGTAGCCATTCCCGTGCTCAACGAAGTCGAACGGATCGGCGCCGTGCTCGACCAGCTGCGCCTGGATCTGCCGCAGGACCGGGCGGTACGCTTCCTGGTGCTCGACGGCGGCAGCCGCGATGGCACGCAGGCCGAGGTGCGTCGTGCGGCGTTGCGCGATCCACGGGTGGAATTGGTCCACAATCCCGGCCGGTTGCAAAGCGCTGCGGTCAACCTTGCAGCCAGCCTGGCATTGCCGGAGGAAATCTTTCTTCTGCGTTGCGATGCCCATACTGCCTATCCGGCAGGCTTCGTGGGCGCGGCGGTCGATGCGCTCGTCGAGCGTCAGGCCGATTCGGTCGTGGTGCCGATGGATTCGGCCGGCACCACGGCTTTTGGCAAGGCCACGGCATGGGTTTCCGATACGCCCCTGGGCTCGGGCGGATCGGCGCACCGTGGCGGGCGCACCAGCGGGTTCGTCGATCACGGGCACCATGCCGGATGGACCATCGCCTGTTTCCGCGCGGTGGGCGGCTATGACGAAAGCTATAGCCACAACGAGGATGCCGAGCTTGATTGCCGCATTGTCGGCATGGGTATGCGCATCTGGCTCGAATCCGATATTCGCCTCACGTACTTCGTGCGGCCCACGCCCACGGCGCTTGCACGCCAATACCGGAATTACGGCCGTGGCCGCTCGCGCACTGCACGGCGCCATTCCGGCTCCATCCGTTTGCGACAGATGGCAGTTCCCTCGGCGATGGTCACGCTGGCGCTGGCTGCGGTCGGTGGGTTGCTGATCGATCCACTGTTGCTGGCGTTGCCGGCGATCTACCTTGCTGCGCTGATGGTGGTGTCCATCCATGTTGCACTGCGGCACCGCGCGTTCTGCGGCTTGCTGGCCGGCCTTGCCGCTTTCCTGATGCACGCGGCCTGGACCTGGGGCTTCCTGGTCGGGTTGATTACCATTCGCGAACGGCGCTGGCACTTTCCGGGCGGCTTGCCGGTCATACCGGCCTCTTATCCGGCAGAATGATCGCCGGTGCCAAACCGGCATGTGCGATGCGTTGGGCGACGATCGGCGGCGGGGCCTTGTCAGGCATGGGGATCGCGATCATAACGCCGGAACTGAGGTGATTTACGCCCCATCAACCAATATGCGCTAGGGTGCATAGGTGATTTGGGCAGGGCGGAAACGAACGCGGCTTGTTGCAACCGGCACGCAGGGCGCACTTGGTGCGCCAGCGGGAAGCACACCAGGCCGGCATTCGCAGGCCGCCATGCGCTAGATCCCCATGCACGCCAGATCGGTTCGGCAGGAGGGCCGTTATGCCACGCCCGAAGTTCCCAACGTCCAGCCATGGTGAGGAGGACAGCGCATTGGCCCAGACAGCGATTTCCATAGACCCCGGTGCAGCAGGTGCGGACGAGGCAAGGTCGGCGCCGCTGGGCCCTGACGATCACATAGCCCAGGGCCTGCAAGCACCGTTCCCGGCCGGCGGCGAGGCGGAGGCCGGGCGTGAAGGCAGCAGCAAGGGCATAGCGCCGTTTCAGGACATGCAGTTCCGGCTGCACGCCTCGTTCGACCAATTGCCGGAACCCCACGTGCGCAAATTGCCGCGTGCGCTGCGCCTGGGCCTTTTCATAGTTCCGCCCGTGTTGCTGTGGGCGGGCATCAGCTGGCTGGTCCGCAGCGTGGGCTGAATTGCGGCGATCGTTTGTCTGTTCTCATAGCGGGCATGCCGCCGCACGAACGGACCGTAAGTGCTGCCGATCGTACGTCGGCCTCTACATGGTTTCGTTCCGCTTCCGGCTGCTGGCCGCAGCTGCGTGATTGTAAGCTGCTTGATTGTGCATGGCGGCGCGGCATTTTGGCTGCTGTCGCGCGCATTCCCGTCATGCAATTGTGCTGGATGGAACTGCGCTGCCGATGCCGTGAAGCAGGCCAGCGGCATTGCGCCGGCCTGCTTCACGTTTCCCGTCAGGCAGCAGCGGTTGTCTGCGCCGATCCCTGGCGGCGGCGTGCGCGCATGGCGGCAACGCCGACCACGCCCATGCCGGCGATCATGATCGCCCAGGTTTCCGGCTCCGGAACGGCAGGCGTTGCGGCAATGAGGATCTGGTAGGCATTGGCACCGGCAGCCGAGCCCGAAATCGTCAGCGTGTTGGACGATCCGCCCGGCACATTGCTGGCCGATGCCGTGTAGGTTGTCAGCGTGGCGATGCCGGCCGGCAGGCTGGAGTTGGAGATCGACGCTGAAATGCCGTTCAGCGTGGCGCTGGTCAGCTGGATCACGTTCGACGTGGAAAAGCCGTTGAACGAAATCGAGGTGCCCAGCGCATAGACCAGCGCCGTGCTGATCGTATAGGCCGATGACGGCAGCGTGAAGCTGTAGCTATCGATGAAAGGCCCTGCCGCAACATTGGCGGTATAGGAACTGTAGATCGTGCCATTGCTGGCCGTAGTGGTTGGCAGCGTGATCGTGGTCGCGCTGGCCGGGAATGCCCCGGCAAGAGCGACGGCACCTGCCAGTGCCATGATTGCCTTTTTCAACATGTCGTGCCCCTTGAAGCGATGTTTGGCTTGGACTGCGCACCCTGCGCAGGCTTCCCAAGCCAAATTGCAGCCCCTCGGCCTGTTGGAACCGCCCGCAGCAATCCGCGACCCTGGCCGAACCGGCATTTTCCGCCGGTTCTGGCCGATTGGCGGCAACGGAGCCCACGCAATCCGATAGACGACTTAGTGGTTAGCACGCTGTTAGTCACAATCCTAGCTGCAGTGCAGAAAATCAGTGACCGAACCGGATGATTTACTGTGAAAGTAACTCCAATTTGGATGCGATTCGAAAGTTTGTATTGCGGCGCATAGGGTTGCTGTCGGAAACGATTGCGCCATTTTGGCTCAAATTTGCGGCTTGACGCTGGTCGCCGTTGCAGCGCGTCATCAGCTAACCAATTGGGCAGATATCGGCAGAATTTCGCCATTTTTCCACCGGTGAATTGCCATTACGCCCGCATTTCCTTGCTCCGATGCGTGAGTCAGATGCGGTAGCAAGACCTTGCCTCGGCGCGTGATCCGGCATTCCCGTTCGCCATCGTACGATATGAGAATTGAAGAAATACCACGATATACATGGATTTACTTCGCTTTCACCCAGAGATTGCACATTAATGGTTGCATCTGCGCTGGCCCCGCGCGTTTGGTGGTCTATCATGCAGTGCAGCAATTCCAGGCTGGACGAAGGTTTTCGATGCAATCGCTGGTGCAAGACATGGTCTGGACCGACCGGCCTGATGGCGCTGGCGGTGGCTAGGCCGATGACATTCCCGGCCGTGGCGCTCTATCCCACCGATACCACCAATCCCTATGTCGGGATGATCCGCGACGGGTTGGTGCGGGCGGGCTACCGCGTCTATTCCTGGGATCTGTACCGTGCCAATCCCGTGGCGATCGCCGCGCTCCATCTCCATTGGCTGGAAGGCGTGGCCATGGGCCGGCTGGCACGGCGCAGCCTGCTCGTCACGCATCTCCTGTTCTGGAAGCTGGAGCGCGATCTGCGGCGCATCCGGCGGCGTGGTGGCCGCATCGTGTGGACCGCGCACAATGCCCAGCCGCACGAGCATGGCACGTCGCGCCGTGCCCGGCTGGTGGCCCGATGGGTCGATCGGATTGTCGCCCAGGTCGATACCGCCATCAGCCTGTCGCGCGCCGCGATTCCGCTGGTGCGCCAGAACCATGCCACGCTGCGTGCGCCGATCGCGGTGATTCCGCACCAGAATTATCGCGGACACTATCCCCCCGGCGATCGGGCTCGTGGCCGTCATCGGTTCGGCCTGCCGGTCGATGCGCGGGTCATCGCGATGATCGGTCTGGTCCGCCCGTACAAGAACGTGGAACAGGCGATCGCGCTGTTCGCCACGCTGGAGGATGAGCGCACCTGGCTGCTGGTGGCAGGCGATTGCTTTGATGCCGGGTTGGAGGCGCAGATCAGGGAATTGGCTGCGCGCACGCCGCGGGTTGCGGTGCACCTGGGGCATTTGCCCGATGGCGATTTCGCCGATGCCCATGCGGCGGCCGATCTCGTGCTCTCGATGCAGCAGGCCCTGCTCAATTCGGGGTCGGTGATGGCGGCCCTGTCGCTGGGCCGGCCCGTTCTGGCGTCGCCGGCGGGATCGCTGCCCGAACTGGCCGAGCATGTTGGCGATCACTGGTTGGCCCTGCGTGCGCCGCTGGGGGTGGCAGATATTCGTGCGGCGCTCGATCGCGGCATCCCGGCAGGAGAGCCCGATCTTTCGCACTGCGACGTGGGCACGATCATTACGCGCCATCTGGATGTTTACGGGGGAAATTCTGGTGCGGGTGGAGCATGGGGCAGGGGTGCAGATGATGGCCGCTGAAGAAGGTGCAGGCACCGAAAGCTGGGCAGTGGGCCTTGCCACGTACAAGCGGCCGGCTGGCCTGGCCCGCGTGATCGATCATATCGGCGTGGCCGCGCGGCAACTGGGGCGGCCGGTGGCGCTGATCGTGGTGGACAACGATGGAACCGATCCGGCCGTGGCCGCGCTGGCCGCCGACCATGCCGCCCGTGCTGGGTTGGACCTGCATTTCATCGTCGAGCAGACGCCAGGCATCGCGGCGGCCCGCAATGCCGTGTTCGGGCGTGCAGACGCGCTGGGCATACGCTTCATGGCGATGATCGACGACGACGAATGGCCATCGGCAGACTGGCTGGTGGCCCTGCGCGCGCGTGCCCTGGCAACAGGCGCGCATATCGTGGGCGGGCCGGTCAGCCCGGTGTTTCCGGACAACGCCAAGCGGCTGGAGCGGATTGCGCGCTGGTGGTCGGTCCAGCCGCAATTGCTCCAGGGCAAGCCTTTCGTGTTTTGCACCTGCAACTTCTTGATTGATCTGCATGCCATGCAAGGCGAGCCGCGCCCCCTGTTCGATCCGGCATTCGGGTTGAGCGGCGGGGGCGATACGGTGTTCTTTCGGGGGCTGTTCTTTGGCGGGCACCCCATGGCCTGGGCAGACGAGGCGCTGGTGCACGAGGAAGTGCCGCCCGCGCGTGCGTCCCTCTCGTGGATGCGTACCAGGCGCTTTCGCGTGGGCAACCATGCCGCCACTTGGGAAACACGCGACCAGGGCAAAGTGCGCGCGATGGTCAAGTCTGCCATGCTGACCGCACGCCTGGCGATCTACCCGCTGCTGGGGCGCGAGCCGGAAGCGCGGGGGGTGGGCTGGTTGCTGGAGATGGAGAAAGTGCGCGGGCGCTGGAATGCCCACCGTGGCGCCTTGTTCATGGAATATGCCCGCGCCGATGGACCGGCCAATGACAAGGCGTGCCGATGACAGACGCGCGTGCAGGGGGCCGCCTGGCCACGGCGCGCCGCTTTGCCGGAGCCCTCGGGCCCACGGCGGCTGCGCTCGGCATCCAGTTCCTGGCCTTTGCCCTGACGGCGCGGGGACTGGGGGCGGGCCAGTTCGGGCAATACGCCGCGCTTCAGGGCCTGGCAGCGATGTGCGCCGAACTGGTCGGCCTGGGCGGCGCAGACCTTCTGGTGCGCGCGGTCGCGCGTGACCAGCGCCGGTTCCAGGCCTATTTCGGCAATATGCTGGCCTTGATCGCGATCACGCTGGTACCGGTGATCGTGCTGGCGTTCGGTGCGGCGATGATCGGCGGCGGGGCGGCCATTGCCCCGATGTTTGTGCTGCTCGGCCTTGCCGCGGAAATCCTTGTCAGTCGCGTCGGGTCCTCGATCGAACTGGTAATGGTGGCGCATGGCCATGTCGTCCGCGCAAGCCTGGTGCGCCTGGCCACGCCGCTCGCACGGCTGGCGGCGGTACTTGCCTATTTCCACAGCCACCATGCGCTCGAAGGCTGGATTCTGGCGGTGCTGGTTCAGGCCGTGCTGGTCAGCGCCGGGTGCATCGGCTTTGCCATGGCCGCTTATGGCCTGCCGGCGCGCGGGCTTTTGACCGGGGAATGGAAAGCGGGCAGCGCATTCATGGTCAACCAGTTTGCTCGCGCCGCCCAATCCAATCTGGATCGCGTGGTGCTCTCGTTCTTTGCCGCCCCGGCGATGCTGGGCGTCTATTCCGCCGGCTCGCGCGTGCTGCAACTCGGGCTGTTCCCGCTCCAGATCATGACGCGGATACTCTATCCGCAGTTCTTCGTGCATGGTGCCAAAGGCGTGGCGGAAACCCGGCGCTTTGCCCTGCGCAACCTGCCGACGATGCTGGGCACCGGCGTGCTGGCGGCGGCGATGGTGGCCGGTGCAGGGCTGCTTGCGCCATCCGTGCTGGGCGGCGAATTTGCGCGGACGGCGCGCACGGCCATGTTGCTGTCGCTTTCGCTGCCCCTGATCGCGTTGCAATACCTGGCGGCAGATATCCTCACCGGCGCGGGCTACCAGCAGTTGCGCGCCACCATCTATGCGGTCACGGCCCTGGGCTTTGGCGTGGCATTGGCGCTGGGCGCACGGCTGGGCGGCGCGGACGGGCTCATCGCGGCCTATCTCTTGGCACATGGCGCGCTAGCCGGGATATTGTGGGTTGCGGCCTTCGCTCTTGAACGCCCGCGTGCGGTGGCAGCGGCATGATCGGTGCGGATCAAGCCGCCTTGACCGGCGCCAGCGAGGCTGCGGTGCCGATGCCGCCCCCGCGCTTTGCCGGCCTGCGCGTGGCCGATGCGCCACCGGTGCAATCCGCATCGCGCGCGCAGCGACGGGATGGTGTGCTCCTGCTGTTCCAGATCCTGCTGGTCATGGTGCTGGTCCATTTCAGCTGGTTCTTCAAGGCGCCCGGCCTTGCCGCCTTCGATCGCGTGCTGGTGCTGGCGCGTTATGGGCTGTGGCCCTGCATTCTGGCGGGCGCGGCCTGGCATCTGGCCCGGCGCGGGCCGGAAACATTGCTGCGCGTGCTGGCCCCTTGGCTGGCCTATCCCCTGGTGGGCATCGTGTCGGGCCTGATGGGCGCGAGCGTTGTCGAAAGCATGCGGGTGCTGGTCTTCTGGTCGCTCGGCGTGCTCGCTGCGGCGACAGTCGGGCTCACGCTGCCACCTGAACGCACCTTGCGCACGCTGCATGCCACGTTCGTTGCATTCGTGCTTGTCTCGGTCGTCTTCGTGGTGGTTCTGCCGCAACTCGGGCTGCAGGCCAACAGCCGCTCCGAAACCGGATTTTCCTGGCAGGGCGTGTTTCCGGGCAAGAACCAATTGGGCGAGATCTGCGCTTATTCGCTGCTGTTCGGCCTATTGGTTCCCGGGATATCGCGCGGTTGGCGATGGGCCTGGATGGGCCTGGGATGGTTTGCGCTGTGGCAGACAAATTCCCAGTCGGCGCTGATGCTGGCCTGCGTGCAGATCGCTTACTGGCTGGTGGTGCAACGGTATCGGCGCCTGGCGCTGCCCGCCTGGGCCAAGGCCGCCGCGCTCGCGGCCACGCTGGCGGGCCTAGCGCTGGCGGTGATGCTGGGCAAGAATGTCCTGCTGGCGCTGCTGGGCCGGGATGCCACGCTGACGGGGCGATCGGACATCTGGACGATGTGGCTGGAGCGGGCACTGCAGCACTGGCTGATCGGCGCCGGGCCGGGCGCCTTTACCATGCCAGGATCGACCACCACGGCCGATCTTGCCTTGGCGTTCCAAGCCTATGGCAGCATCCTGACGCCGCATAACATGTATATCGCGGTGTTGGGCGAAGTGGGCGTTTTCGGCCTTGTCGCGCTGATCGTGCCGCTGACGATGATGCTGGTCGCCGTGCCGTTCCGCCACCCCGATCGCGCCGGGCTGGCCTGCGGCCTGGTGGCCCTGACCATGGCGGTGGGCGGCATCGGCGAAACGCATGAGGTGTTCGGCACGGGGCTCAACATGACGCTATTGGTGCTGTGCTATGCGGCGGCATCACGATCGTTGCCCAAAGAAACATCGCAACTGGGCTAAACGATCGTATTCACGTCGAAATTATGATAATCGGCCGGCGTCCTATCGCGCATGACAGCGGCGGGAAATCCACTGATGATCACATTGTCCTCGTTGATCTTCCGCGTGACGACCGAACCCATCCCAACAATGCACCGATTGCCGATTTGCGATCCAGGGAGGAAGTATGCACCCGAACCGATGTAGCTATCCTGGCCAATCGCGATGTCGCGGTCTTGCACGCTCAAGCCGTGAGTCAGGAATTGCGATCGAAATCCGGCGATCCACGTTCCCTTGCCGATCGTGATCTTGCCGTAAAGGTCTATGATATGCTGCTCGTGGATCAGAACATCATCTTCCATGACCAGGGATCTGGCATAGTTTTTCTGCGAATGGACCGCACTTTCTCCGGTCGTGAAGTAGTTTTTGCGCCCAATGATGCAGCGATCACCGATGCTGACGTTCATCGGCCCGATGAACCGATTACCCGAACCAATGCTGACGCCTTCGCCGCAAGCAAACGAATCTACGCAAATGATCGCGCCAAATCCGATACGGCAGGCTTTCCCGAGCCGGTAGCCACGCAGGCGATAGGCTTGCAATCTCAAAGAGTTGCTCGGCAAGTGGGCGGCAACCAAGGAAAACATCTTTAAAAGCATTATCTAGCCCGTAAATCGCACATATAAATTGGCGTGTGCATTTTAAGTATCAGCGAAAATATTTTCAAGAAAACTTGCATCCAAATTGATGATAAAATCAGTATGCGAAAGTATTTCGTGTCAGCCCAAAAATGCGCCATAAATGTATGTGCTGTTCGCGCAGATTTCCCGGTGCACCGAGTGATAACTGGGTGTTCGGCAAAACCGTATCTGACTTGAACTTGGACCCCGATCGGATGCAACGCGCCGAACTTAAAGCCCTTCTCGTCGATCCTTCGCTGTTCACCGCGCCTTATGATGCGGCTCTTTCAGCAGGGCTGGCGGCGCAGGGCGTGGCTGTCACCTGGGCCCGCCGTGCCTTGCGCGCGGGGGAGGATGAAGACCTGCCATTGGGCGAGGACGACCTGCTGTTCTATCGTTGGTCCGACGGACCGCGCCGGCGCACGCGAGGCGTGCTGGCCAGGGCGGGCAAGCTCATCAAGGGTGGCGAGCACCTAGCCGGCCTGCGCCGGCTGGAACAGCGTGCCAAGCGGCATGACGTGGTGCATTTCCAGTGGACCCCGTTGCCGCGCCTTGATGCCCCGGCGATGCGACGCATTGCCGCCGGGCGCCCCGTGGTCCTGACCGTTCATGATACCGAACCGTTCAATGGGGCGGGGGTGAGCGGCCTGCAGCGCCACGGATTCGATACCGTCTTTGACGCTGCCCACCATTTGATCGTGCATACCGAACGCGCCAGGGAAACGCTGGTGGCGCGCGGGGTGGATGCCGGGCGGATCGCCGTGATCCCCCATGGCCCGCTGGCCCTGCGCTGCACGCCGCGCCCTGCGGCAGCCAAGTGCGCGGGGCGCTGGCGCGTGGTCCTGTTTGGCCGATTGCAGACCTACAAGGGCATCGATGTCCTGATCGAGGCGCTCGGGCGCCTGGCCAGCGATGTGCGCGAGCGGCTCGAGATCGTGGTTGCCGGGGAGCCTTTCATGCCGCTCGAACCACTCGCGGCGCGCGCGCGCGAACTGGGCCTGGTCGCGCCGACATTCCAGATGTGGCCCGGCCGACTCAATGACCAGGCCATGGCCGATCTGCTCGGCAGCGCAGACGCTTTTGTCTTTCCCTATCGCGCGATCGAGGCCAGCGGCGTGTTGTTTCTGGTAGCAGGCCTGCGCAAGTGGATCATCGCAAGCGATCTGGGCGCGTTTTCCGATACGCTGGGCATGGGTGGTGCCAACCAAGGCGCGCTGGTGGTGCCGGGCGATATCGAAGCGCTGGCGGGGGCGCTGGCCGAAAGCATCGGTCGCGCGCCAGATGCCCTTGGCGCGGCCTGGGCACCGGATTGGTCCACGATCGGCGCGGCCACGCGCGCGGTATATGAAGCCTTGCTCGACCGGTGGCCCGATGCAGCAGCCTGAGGATCGAGCGATGCCATCGCCATTTCGCTGGGGCATTTTGGGAACGGGCGCGATCTCGTTCAAATTTGCACATGCCGTCCGCCACGTTGGTTCCCGCGTCACGGCCATCGCATCGCGGGGTGGGGACGGGGCCGGTGCGTTGCGGCGCCAGACCGGCGGGCAATGGCTGGAAGGCTATGACACCGCGATCGACGGGATGCGTGACCTGGTCGACGCGGCCTACATAGCAACGCCGCCGGCGTTTCATGCCCAACACGCCATTGCGTGCCTGGAGGCGGGGATTCCCGTGCTTGTCGAAAAGCCCTTTGCCGCCAGTTTGCGTGAGGCGGCGGCGGTGCGCGATGCCGCACGCGCCAACGGGGTATTCGCGATGGAAGCGATGTGGACGCGGTTCCTGCCCGCCATGGCGCGCCTGCGGGCCCTGCTCGACGCTGGCGCGATCGGCCAGCCGCGCATGATTACCGGCAGCTTCGGGCAAATCTATGACGCGGACGCTGGCCTCGGGCATTTCGATGCGGCACGCGGGGGCGGCGCACTGGCCCACTTGGGCTGCTACCCCCTGTCCCTGGGCCAATGGCTGTTTGGCGATGCTGCGCGGGTGCAGGCGCTGGTCCAGACAGGTGGGCGGTCTGAAGCGGCTGGGGTGGATGAGGACGTGGCGGTTCAGGTGCACTATGCCAATGCCGTCATCGGATCTTTCCAGGCTTCGATTCGCAGCCCGGCGGCCAACGGCCTTGCAGTGCATGGCACGCATGGCGTGCTGCAGATCGAAGGCCCGATCTACCGGCCCTGGGGCGTCAGGCTCGTGCCGACACGGCCCGTTTCCGGCGGTGGCGGGCTGCCGGATGCGCGTGCGCTGAAAAAGGAGAGCTATGTCTGGCAGCGCCTGGGGCGGTGGCGCAGGCTGCTGTCTGGAAAGGAGAGAGCCATTCGCGCCCCTTATGCCGGCAATGGCTATCATTATCAGGTGGAGGAGGTGGAGCGACTGGTTCGCGCTGGTGGGCGCGAAAGCGCGATCATGCCTCTCGATCAAAGTGTTGCGCTGGCTGCGTTGCTCGAACAGGTCAGGATGGAAGCATGACGCGTGCTTGCACGAACGTCGCGATTGTCGGTTGCGGCTATGTGTTCGATTTCTACATGGCGAAATGGCGCCACCATCCTGATCTGCGCCTTGTCGGGGTGTTCGACATCGACGCCGAGAGGCTGCGCCGCGTTTCCGCGTTCTATGGCCTCAAAGCTTATGACAGCTTCGATGCCGTGCTGGCGGATGCGGCGGTGGAGATGGTGGTCAACCTGACGAGCATCGCCAGCCACCATGGCGTGACCCGCCGCGCGCTGGAGGCGGGCAAGCACGTCTACAGCGAAAAGCCCCTGGTGACCGATATGGCCCAGGCCCGCGACCTGGCAGACCTGGCCAAGGCGCGCGGCCTGGTGCTGTCATGCGCGCCATCCAATCTCTACAGTGATTCGGTTCTGACCATGTGGCAGGCAGTGCGCGCCGGTGCCATCGGGACGCCGGTGCTCGCCTATGCCGAGTTCGACGATTCGCCGATCTACCTGATGCGCCCCGAAACATGGCGCAGCGCTTCGGGTGCACCCTGGCCGTTCGAGCACGAATACGAGTCGGGGTGTACATGGGAACATGCCGGCTATCACCTCGTCTGGCTTTGCGCATTGCTTGGGCCAGCGGTTTCGGTGACGGCCTTGGCCAAGGAAACCATTGCGCACAAGGCAGGGCAGCAATCCGGGCTGGTCGGCACGCCCGATTTCACCGTCGGCCTCATTCACTTTGCGAGCGGCGCTGTGGCCCGGTTGACCTGCAGCATCGTAGCGCCGGCCGATCACCGTATTCGGGTTTTCGGGCGCGAAGGCGAAATTTCGATCGACACCTATCGCGATTACCAGGCGCCTGTCCGCCTCGAACGCTATAGCGGGCGTTCACTATCGGGTCGACGCCTGCGCATGGTGCGCGAGAGCGGCCTCCTGCGCCGCCTGTTCGGTATCGGCGGCCGGAAAATGCCGCTCGTTCGCCATGCGCGCAGCCAGAGCCGGCCAAGTTGGTTCACGCGCGGTGGCTTTCGCCGCCGCCAGGAAGGCGAACAGGACAAAGTGCTGGGGATCGCGCTTACCGCCCATGCCATTCGCGAAGGAGGGCAGGCACCCTTTCCGGTCGATTTCATCCTTCACGTGACGGAATTGACGCTGGCCATCCAGGCAGCAGGCGAAAATGGCGCGACCCATCGGCTCGACACCCGGTTCGTGCCCTTTGCCCCGCCGGCCAGCGTGGCGGGCTGAGCGCCCCTCTGCTCAGGCCAGCCCGGCGCGCGCCAGTTCCGCCCGCAACGGCTCCAGTTCGCTGCGGTAGCATGTCCACTTGCCCACCGAGCGGCGGTGAGCCGGCTGGCGCACCTGGCTGGCGCTTGCGGTGGTGGAGGGGGCGGGGTTGCGGTGGGGGGCGGCGCAGGCGGCTTCCCAATCCAGGCCGCAGTGCTCCAGCATCCGCCGCGCCTGGCCCGGCACGTCGTCGACCAGCGCCTCGTAATCGACATCGAGAATAAGGCCGGGGAACGCCGCCTGCCAGTGCGCCATCAGGCGGCGATAGGCCGTGATATAGCGGCCCAGGTCGGCCTGATCGTAGGAAAAGGGATAGGCGTCGGCAAACCAGGTTTTCAACATTGCATAGCCGGCATCCATCGGGTCGCGGCGCAAGTGGATGATGCGTGCGGCCGGCAGGGCGCGGGCGATGAGGCCGACGTTGAGAAAGTTGATCGGCAGCTTGTCGATGAACCGCGGTGCCGTGCCGCGCAGCCCCTCCAGACGGTCCATGTAGCCTTGGGCCAGTTCGGCGGGCGGAATGGCCCGCGCGGCCGCCACGCGATCGGCTGGTCCCTGTCCGGGCCTGGCCCTGCCTTGCATTCCGGCGGCCATGGCCGCGGGAAAGGCGGTCGGCTCACCCAGCGACTCCGCCTGCGAATGGCTGGACAGGACACGCTCGGCCAGCGTGGTTCCGGTGCGCGGCAGGCCGACGATGAAGATTGCCGGAGACGGATTTTCCGGCGCCGCAGGCGCATCGCGCTCGCCCGCCGGAAAGCCGGCGATCAGCGAGTCGATCATGGCCAGATCGCGTTCCACGTCATAGTCGGTGTGCGAGCGCCGTAGCCGCGCGCCGCGCGCCAGCGCGGCAAAGCTGCGGGCGTGCTCGCCCAAGTCTTCCAGTTCCTTGGCCAGGGCGTAAAGCAATTGCCCTTCGCTGCGCCAGTCTGCCACGTCGTGCGCAAGGCGTGCCTCGATGGCGGCGACATGGTTGTTTCCGGCCGTCTGCTGGCGCAGGCCGGAGCGGATCAACCAGGCTTCGGCATGGCCGGGATCGGCAGCGATCACCTGGTCGCACGACGCTTCGGCCCCGGCGAAGTCCCCGACGAAGCGCTGCTCCATTGCCAGGTTGAACCGATAGCGCGGATCATCGGGGGCGAGCGCAACGGCGCGGCGGAATAGAGCCAGCGCCTCTTCATGCCGGTCGGCGGCCGAAAGGATCGTCCCGGCGTTGGCGAGGGTGGCAGCCGTAGCGCCAGGCAAAGTGGCCGATCGCACGGCGGCGTGCGCTGCCTCGCCAGGCCGTCCGCTGGCCAAGGTGGCCCGGGCCAGCAATCCCCAGGCCCAGTGCAGAGTGCCGGCATGCTGGACCAGCGCGCTGCTGGCGTGGACGGCCTTGGCGACATGGCCCAATTGCAAGGCCGCCTCGGCGATCAGGTGGAGGGCAGGGAGACCGCCCCCGCCGCGGGCCAATGCCTGTTCGGCAAAGGCGATGGCCTCATGCGCCCGTCCGCTGGCCAGAAGCTGCCATCCATGATCGATGTCTGATGGCTGCACGGGAAGCATCGGGTTAGCCCCGTGCCGACCAGGCTGACAGAACTGGCAGCGCGGTCGGCACGGGCGGTTTCCTCACTTCTTCTCGAACACCGGCTTGCCGGCAAGGTATGTGGCTTGAACGTGCCGCTCGCGGATCGAACGGTCAAGCTGGGTAGGCAGCTTGCCATCGAGCACGACGAAATCGGCCCACTTGCCCGTGGTGATGCTGCCGATTTCCTTGGCCCACGGCGTCATGTTCGCGCCGGCCTGGGTATAGGCGCGCAGGGCCTCGTCGAAGTTCACGGCGTTTTCGGCATGCCATGGGCCATTGCCGAGGCCGAACGGGCTTTCGCGGAACACGGCATCGTTGATCTGCGTCAGCGGGCTCATCGGCGAGGTGGGCCAGTCGCTGCCGAAGACCAGCGGAATCTGGTTGTTCACCATCTTCTTCCAGACATAGGCATAGGGCTCACGCTCGGGGCCGATGCGCTCGGTGATGTACTTGCCGATCGTGCCGGTCGCGTGGTTGGGCTGCATCGAGGCCACCACGTCGAGCTGCTTGAAGCGGACGATGTCCTCGGGCTTGATCACCTCGATATGCTCGATGCGGTTGTGCAGCCCGGCCGGCAACGGCTTGCGCGCATTGGCATAGGCATTGAGCACCACGTCCACGCCGCCATCGCCGATCGCGTGGACGGCCATCGGGAAACCGGCGCTGTTGGCCGCCGCAATCAGCCCTTCGAGATCCTGCTGGGTGCGAAACAGTTCGCCCTTCCAGCCCGGCGCGTCGGAATAGGGCTTTTCCAGAACGGCAGTGCGGGTGGAGAGCACGCCATCGATGATCGTCTTGATATAGCCGAACTTGAGCGTGGGGCCCATCGTGCGGGTTGATGGGGCTGCCGCCATGGTCCGGTCGACCAGCGCGCGATCGGCCACGGCCTGGGGAATCGCCTTCGGGCTGTCGGTAAACTGGCCGTACCAGATGCGCATGTTCAGCTTGCCTTGCTTGGCAAGCGTGAGGAAGTCGAACAGCGTGTCGCGGCCGGCCATGTCGTGCACGCCGGTCAGGCCCAGGCTGTTGGCATAGGCGATGGTCTGGCGCAGCCCGTCGAGCCTCCGCGCCTCGGTCTTCTGCATGCCGGGCTGCTGCATGATCAGTTCGGCAGCGCCCCCTTCCTTGAGAATGCCGGTCGGCTCCCCCGTCTTGGGATCGATCACGATCTCGCTGCCCGGCGGCACCGGCGTCTTGGCCGTAATTCCGGCCATTTTCAGCGCCAGGCTGTTGGCCCAGTGCGAGTGCGCGTCGATATCCTGAAGGAATACCGGGCGATCGGGCACGACCGAATCGATGTCTTCCTTGGTGGGCAGGACGCCTTCGGCCAGGGTATAGTCCCAGCCGCCGCCAACCAGCCATTCGCCCTTGGGCAACTGGTCGGACCGTTCCTTGATCTTCTTGAGCCAGGTCTTCTTGTCCGGGATGTAGGACAGGTCGACACCGGCCACCATGTCAGAACCCATCAGGAGATGGGTGTGCCCGTCGATCATGCCCGGAACCACGGTGTGCCCGGCGGCATCGACCACCTTGGTGCGCGGCCCGATCAAGGCGCGCACGTCGCGCTCGGTGCCGATCTTGATGAAACGGCCATTCTTGACGGCCAGCCCCTGGGCCTGGGCCTGGGCCGGATCGGCCGTGCGAACGTCAGCGTTCACCAGAACCAGATCCGCCACACCTTTGGCCGGCGCCTTGGCGGGGCGGGCCTGGGTTGCCGGAGCCGCCACCAGCGCGCAAACCCCTGCGGCCAGCAACAATCGTGTCAAACGACGCATAGACCTGTCTCCTCAATTCATCGTGCCGGCGCGCGGCCGCCTTTAGGGCCAGTCGCGCCGAGTTTTACGGGATTAGCGGAACGTCGGGCTGCGCCAGGTATCGCGGCCACCCATCACGGTGAGCAAGACCTGCGTCTGGCGGATCTTCAGCGGATCGACCTTGGTCAGATCCTGCGAAAGGACCACGAAATCGGCCAGCTTGCCCTTGGTCAGCGTGCCGCGGGTGGTTTCGTCGAACACGGCATAGGCGCCATCGCGGGTGTAATGGCGCAGCGCGGCTTCGACCGAGATGCGCCCTTGCGGATACCAGCCGCCGATCGGCTTGCCATCGGCGGTTTGCCGGGTGACGGCAACGGCAATGCCTTCGATGGGCGAGAAGGTGAAGGCATCCCAATCGCTGCTGAAGGCCTGAACGATGCCGGCATCGTCGAAGATCTTGAAGGAATCGGCGTGCGGCGCGCGGCTGGGCCCAAGCAGGGGCTCGAAATTCTTGAGCACCGTTTCGTCCGGGTTGGCAAACATCGGCGTGGTCACCGCGATCACGCCCAGATCATGGAAGCGCTTCAGGTCTTCCAGGTGCGGCACTTCGGCATGTTCGACTCGGTGGCGGCGATCGTGCGTGCCGTTGGCCTTGGCGGCAAAGTCAAAGGCATCGAGCGCCTGGGTAATCGCCTTGTCGCCAATGGCGTGGAGCATGACCTGGAAGCCCAGCTTGTCATACAGCGCGACCGTCTGGTTGAGCTCGTCGGTTTCCCAGAACGGAATGCCGGGGTTGTTGGTGCCGACATAGGGCTCGTCCATCGAGGCGGTCATGGCATCGACCGTCCCGTCGAGCACGCCCTTGACCGAGGTGACGCGCAGCAGCGGCCCCTTGAGCGTGTCACGCAGGCGAATGTAGGGGGCAACATCGGCTTCGGTGATGGGGCGCTTGAGACGATGTTCAAGCGAATAGCCGCCCACGCCCGGCACCATGACCATGGCAAACCGCAAGCGCAGCTTGAGCTGGTTGGCCGCCAGGGCGCGTTCGAACAGCGGCATGTTCTCGGGCCGCGACATGGCATCGTGCGCTGCGGTCAACCCGTCGCGGGCTGCTTCGTCCAGGTGGGTGATCAGCGTGCGATAGCGCGTGTCTTCGCTTTCGGGCGGAATCTTGCTGCGGATGATGCCTTGTGCCGCTTCCTTGAACTCGCCGGTCGGCTCGCCCGCCTTGGTCTTCTGGACATGGCCGTTGGGCGGGTCCTGCGTGGCCGAGGTTACGCCGGCAAGGCGCAGGGCCGCGCTGTTGGCTAGGCCCATGTGCCCATCGCGCGCCGCCAGATAGACCGGGCGATCGGCGATCACCGCATCGATCAGCTTCTTGTCGGGGATCTGCTTGGGAAACACCGAATAGCCCCAGCCCTTGCCGACGATCCACGGCAGGTCGGGGTGTGCCTGGGCAAAGTCTTTCAGCTTGGCCTGGAACTGGGCCAGCGTGGTCACGTCGCTCAGGTCTACCGAGTTGATCGACGGTCCGGGGAAGTGGATGTGGGTGTCCTGGAAGCCGGGCGTCACGAACTTGCCGGCAAGATCGACGATGGCCGTGTCGGATGCAGCCATGGCCTTGATATCGGACGAAGAACCGACGCCGACGAGCGTATCGCCCGAAACGGCAACGGCTTCTGCCCAGGGCTGGGCATCGTCGCCCGTCCAGACACGGCCGTTGATGAAAATGCGATCGACATGGTCGCCAGGGGCAGGATCGGCCCAGACCGGGGTACTCAGCACGGCCGAGGCCAGCAGCGCAGAAAGCAACGATTTCATTCGCATGGGTCATTCCCTGAAGCGGTGCGGAAAGGCGCAAGGGGGCGCGCCTTTCCGCAGGTCATCACGATAGGCTGGCTCAGTTGTCGGTGCTGCCCAGCTTGACGTTGAACCGCACGCCTGCCGTGATCGGTCGCGAGATGAAGATCGAGCGATGGCGATTGGCAATGTCGGGCGTCTGCGAATTGATGCTGGTGATGCCCTTCACGTCGAACACGTTGTCGACGAAACCGGTGAGCGACCAGCGCGGCGTTTCATAGGTGATCGACGGGTTCCACATCGAATAGCCCTTGAGGAAATAGGCATCGGTGGTGGTGCTGGCGAGATTGCGCAGCACGCTCGAGCGGTAGTTGCCATCGATGTGGAAACGGATGGCCCGATCGTCGGACAGGGCAAGGCGGTAATCGACGCTGAGCGTGGCGCTGTGCTGCGGCGTGCCCGGCGTGCGCGTCCCTGCCGCGCCCGAGCCGGCGATGGCGCCGGTCTGGCTGGTCAGCGAGCCGTTGAGCACGCGCACTTCGAAGCTGTCGACCAGCTTGGCATCGGCATAGGCATAGCCGAAGTTGACCGACAGCGGCTCGGACACTTGCCAGTTGGTCTCGAACTCGAAGCCGCGCGAGCGGGCGCGCCCACCATTGGCAACGAACGGCTGGCCCGCTGCCACGGTCTGGAGCAACAGCTGGATGTCTTTCCAGTCAATCTGATAGAGCGCGGTGGAGAACGTCAGGTTGCCGCCAAGGCGGCCTTTCAGGCCCAGTTCGTAGTTGTTGATCTTGTCGGCCTTGTAGGCGTTGAGGCCGGGCCGTTCGGCAAAGGGGCCGACGGAGGGCAGCGCATTGGCGCCGCCGCGCCGGAACCCTTGCGAGAAGGTGCCGTAGAGGCGGATATTGTCGACCACTTCATACGAGGTGTTGACCTTGAAGATCTTGTCGGACGTCGTGGTCTTGTTGTTGCCCACGGCCGAGCCCGAACCTTGGCCAAGCAGAATCTCGGTCTGCGGCAGCAGGAACGAGGCCTCATCCTTGAACCGCTGCCAGAAGACGCGGGCGCCCCCGGTAACCTGCCAGCGCGGCGTGATATTGTAGGTCAACTCGCCGAACAGGGCAAACTCGCGGAAACGCTGCGTTTCGCGCGTCAGGAAGTCACGATCGTTGGCCGGCAGCTGGAAATTGGCGGGAAGATCGCCGCCAAACGGATTGGTGCCATTGGCCCGGCGCCATTGCGAATAGCCGGGCATGATGTCGTCCAGCTCCAGGAAGCGCTTGGTATTCTGATAGAATGCCCCGAGCACATATTGCAGCGGCTGCTTGCCGTTGGAAGCGAGGCGCAGTTCCTGGACAAAGCCCTGGTTGACGTTCTTGTCGAGCGCCTGTTCGATGAAGCGCGGGCTGCCGGTGTAGAACACGCCATAGCCGTTGATTTCGCCCGGGCTGGTATTGTCGCGGCTGGCGTCGATCTTGGCGTGGTAATACGACGAGGACGAGGTCAGCGTGGCGAAGCCGAAGTCGAGGCTCGCGTCGAGGTTGACCAGGTGCGTGTCGCTCTTGAGCGGGTCGAGCAGGCGCTGCGAGCCTTCGTACCAGTCATTGCCCTGATAGCCGGGATTGACGCCGCCCGACGCGCCCACGTTATTGTGCTGGTATTGATAGTTGAGCTGCAGATCGAGATTGTCGGTCGGCGTGGCGCGCAGGGCGAGGCGGGTGAAGTACGTTTCCGCCCAGTCCACGTTCTTCTTGGGCTCGATGATCGGCGCGCCATTGAGGATGTCGGCCGGGTTGGAATTGGTCGCCGGTCCGTTCACGCTGTCGCGCCTGAATAGAAACTTCTGGTCGACCACGCCGCCATAGCGGGTGAAGCTGCCGACCGCGCGCAGCGCCAGCTTTTCACCCAGCGGCACGTTGACGACCAGATCGGCCGAACCGCTGGGATCGCCCTTCTTGGTGCCCGACAGCGATCCGTCGAACGTGGCGGAAAAGCCCTTGGTGCTCGGCCGGTTGAACAGGAAACGGATCGTGCCGCCCAGCGAGCCCGAACCATAGAGCGTGCCTTGCGGGCCGCGCAGCACTTCCACCCGCTGCACGTCCTTGATCGCCATGTTCACGTAGAGCGGGGCTTCGCCGATATAGGTCGATACCGTATCGGCAGTCTGCACGGCCGGGCTGAGCGCGCCGGCGCCGCTGGTGGTGATGCCGCGAATGACGATGGTGTTGTTCATGCCCGCTTCGCGCGGGCCACGGTCGATGATGGCAACGCCGGGCACCGAACGCGCGAGCTTGCCGATGTCGGCCACGCCGTTGCGGGTCAGCGCATCGGCGGTCACGGCCGAGATGTTGTAGGGAACGCTGGTAACGGACTGGGCCCGCCGGCTGGCAGTGACGATGATTTCACCTGCCACATTGCCCGAACCCTGTTCTTCGGCGGCTGCGGGCGCGGCCGCGCCGGTGGCTTGCTCGTCTGCGCTGGCGGCAAAGCCGGCCTGCGGCATGACGAGCGCGGTACCGGCCAGCAAGGCGGCCCCATAGGCTCGGTTAAGAGACTTGCGCATTTTCCTTATCCCTTCTCGATCTCTTTTTGGACGGAGCGCGCACTCATTTGCTTTGCCCCCCATGGACTGCCGGCCTTTCTGCGGCCTTGTTCAGTCCTGTTCCGCCTGCTTGGTGGCAACCTGTTGTGTTATGTTCGGATTGCCGGATCGAATTGTTTTCAAAGAAATAAAATGCTGTTCGATGTGTCGGCTCGTTGGCCCAGCCATCGCCTGCATGGTCGGTCGAATGTAAGGCAACTGCATCGGCATTGGTTCGCAACATGCGGAACTGATCCGCCACAATATCGAACTGCGCAAAACGGCGCTGCGAACCGGGCGCCGCGATCGCCGGAAAGGCGCCAGACCCGAGCCGGCGCCTTTCCGCATGGCTTACCGGGCGGCTTGGCCCAACTTGACGTTGACGCGCACGCCGGCCGTGATCGGACGCGAAATGAAAATGCCGCGCTGCCGGTTGGCGACATCGGGCGTAAGCGAATCGATGCTGGTGATGCCCTTGGCGTCGAACACGTTGTCGACGAACGCCGTGGCCGACCAGCGCGGGGTGTCATAGGTCACCGCCGCATTCCACATCGAATAGCCGCGCAGGTAATAGGCTGCCGACGTGCTGCTTTCGAGGTTGCGCAGCACCTTGGAGCGGTAGTTTCCGTCGATGTGGAACAACACCGCGCGATCATTCGCCAGGGCGTGGCGATAGTCTGCCGCCAGGGTCACGCTGTGCTTGGGTGTGCCCGGCGTGGGACTGCCCGCCGCGCCGGAACCGGCGATGCCACCGGTCTGGTCGCCCAGGTCGGCACTGAGCGTGCGCACCTCGAACGGATTGACCAGCTTGGCATCGACATAGGCATAGCCCAGGTTGAGCGTCAGCGGTTCGGCCACTTGCCAGGTGCCTTCGAACTCGAAACCGCGCGAACGGGCAAGGCCGCCGTTGGTCACGAAATCCTGCCCGGTCGCCACGGTCTGCAGCTGGAGCTGGATGTCCTTCCAGTCGATCTGGAACAGCGCGGCCGAGAAGCTGAGGTCGCGACTGGCCCGGCCCTTGATGCCGACTTCGTAGTTGTTGATCCTGTCGGCCTTGTAGGCATTGAGGCCGGCGCGCTCGGCAAAGGGGCCGACCGAAGGCAGCGCATTGGCGCCGCCACGACGGAATCCTTGCGAAAACGTGCCATAGACCCGCACGTTGTTGGCCACTTCGTACGACGTGTTGACCTTGAAGATGTGATCGTTGGCCTTGATCTTGTTGTTGCCGGTGGCCGAACCGGAGCCGGGCCCGAACAGGATCTCGGTCTGCGGCAGCAGGAATGTCGCCTGGTCCTTGAACGTCTGCCAGAACAGCCGCGCGCCGCCGGTGATCTGCCAGCGTGGCGTGATGTTGTAGGTCAATTCGCCAAACACGGCATATTCGCGGAAGCGCTGGGTTTCTTCGGTCAGGAAATCGGTGTCGTTGCCGGGAAGCTGGAAATTGGCGGGAAGGAGGCTGCCGGGATCGAGTGGATTGGAACCTTCCGCGCGGCGCCACGCCGAATAACCCGGCATCGTGTCGTCGAGCCGCAGGAACCGCTTGGTGTTCTGGAAGAAGCCGCCGACCACATATTGGATCGTGCTGCGGCCGTTGGAGGCCAGGCGCACTTCCTGCACGAAGCCCTGGCTCTTGTTGTAATCGCGCCCTTCCTCGATGAACCGCGGGCTGCCCTTGTAGAATGCACCATAGCCATTGAGTTCGCCCGCGTTGGTGCTGTCGCGGCTGGAGTCGACCCGCGCGTCGTAATACGAGGACGAGGAAGTCAGCGTGGCAAAGCCGAAATCGACGCTGGCGTCGAGGTTGACGAGGTGCGTATCGCCCTTGAGCGGTTCGAGCAGGCGCTGCGAGCCCTCGTACCAGTCGTTGCCTTCATATCCGGGGTTCACCCCGCCCGCCGAACCCACGGCGGTATGCTGGTATTGATAGTTCAGCTGCAGGTCGACAGTGTCGGTTGGCCTTGCGCGCAGCGACAGGCGCCCGAAATAGATGTCCGCCCAGTTGGTATCCTTCCTGGGTGCAATGATCGGTGCGCCATTGAGCACGTCGGCAGGATCGGAGTTGGTGGCCGGTCCATGCAGGCCGTCGCGCTTGAACAGGAACTTCTGGTCCACATATCCGCCGCTGTGCGAGTAGCTGCCGACCGCGCGCAAGGCCAGCTTTTCGCCCAGCGGGACGTTGACGATCAGGTCGCCAGAGCCGCTCGGCGCGCCCTTGCGGGTGGCGGAAAGCGAGCCTTCCATGCTGGCGGAAAAGCCGCTCGTCGTGGGCTTGTTGAACAGGAACCGGATCGTTCCGCCCAGCGAGCCTGAGCCATAGAGCGTGCCCTGCGGGCCGCGCAGGATTTCCACCCGCTCCACGTCCTTGATGGCCATGTTCACGTAGAGCGGCGCTTCGCCGATATAGGTCGAGACGGTGTCTGCGGTCTGCGTGGCCGAAGCAAGGCCTCCCGCGCCGCTGGTGGTGATGCCGCGGATGATGATGAGATTGCTCACCCCGGCCTCGCGCGGGCCGCGATCGACAATCGTCAGGCCCGGCACGCTGCGCGACAGGCGCGAGATATCGGTGATGGCATTGCGGCTCAGCATCTCGCCGGTCTTGGCGGTGATGTTGTAGGGCACGCTGACGACCGACTGTTCGCGGCGGCTGGCCGTCACGATGATTTCACCCGGCGCACTGCTTGCAGCAGGGCTCGCGGCGGGCGATTCACCGGCTGGCTGTTCGGCAGCTTCCTTGGGCATATCGGCGGCAAGGGCTTTCCCTGGACCGGCCAGGGCAGTGCCCGCCAACAGGGCAACGACAAAGGCAGATGGCGCGGCTGGACGCATGATCGTATTCCCTCATGGAACCGGCGCTGTCGGCGATCGGTGGGGAACGAGAGTTCACCCGCCCTGGCGAGGCTACCGGTCGTTATGTTCCGGGATGCCTCCCAGCATCCCTTTTCGCGCGCCCGCGTTTCCGGCGTTTGGCGCGCACAAGGCCGCCACGGTCGGATGGGGCATGCGCCCATCTCCGACCGCGACGAGTTCGGGTTTTCAGAAGTGGTTAGTCCGACGGGGCAGGTCGGCCGCCCCATCGTCGACCATGGGTAAGGCAGCTTCGGGCGCGTTCAATTCCAAGATGCAGAACTCAGCGGCCCGGATATCGAACTGCCGCAGCACGTCAGGCCGGTCAGCGGAAGATCCGCAGGTCCACCGCATCGGCCATGGCGCGATAGCCTTCGTCGTTGGGGTGCAGGTGGTCGCCCGAATCGAACTGTTGGCGCAGCCGCAGGGGATCGCCTGGCTCGCCCATGGCACGGTCGAAATCGATGTGGGCATCGCATTCCCCGCCGCTGCGCACCCAGGCATTGATCTGCTGGCGCAGCTGTTCCTTTTGCGGCGAGAAGTAGAACGATCCCTTGAACGGCAGGATGGTGGCGCAGGTCACGCGCACCTGGCGCTGGTGTGCGCGGGCGATCAGCTGGCGATAGGCGGCGAGCATGTCAGCATATGTCGGTGGCGGGTTGGCGCCGGGTTCTGCTCCGGGAGAACCGATGTCGTTGATGCCTTCCAGGATGATGACATGCTTGACCGAAGGCACGGCCAGGACATCGCGATCGAAACGGGCCAGCGCGGAAATACCCCAGCCGTCGGTCAGCACGCGGTTGCCGGAAATGCCGGCGTTGGCAATCACCACGTGCGATGCCGGGGCCTTGCGCGCGCGCAGGGCCAGGCGTTCGGGCCAGCCGCGCAATTCCGTCGATTGCGCGCCGGTGCCGTCGGTAATGGAATCGCCCAGCGTCACGATGGCATCGCGGCGGGAAGAGAGGGTCTGCGTGAACACGCCCGACACGATCGGGCGAACGAACAAGTCTTTCGACTGGGTCAGGGTCGGGGCCGATGTCTGGTCTGCGCCAGGGCTATATTGCGTCGGCCGCAGGCCATCGGCCTGGGTGTGGGTAAACGGGTCGGGCAAGTGCAGGCTGACCAGGATATCGCTACCTGCGGCCGCCGGCACCGCAACCGGATCGCTGAGCGCGGGCGCACCCGGCTCCATGACCACATCGCGCGCACCGCCGAACGTGACATCGATAAACTTGCGGCCGGCGCCGTTTGCCAGTGCCACGGTGACATGCGAAACATGCAGCGGCTTGCGCCCCGTCTCGTTGCTCAGGCGGATCGTCAGTGCCTGACCGCCGGCGCCCAAGGTAATGCGATAGCGCACCGTGCCCTGGATTTCCTGGGGCGGGGGGATCACTGCGGCTGGCACGCCCACGATCGGCGCACAGGGCGAAGACAGGTAGGCCGGGACCCAGACTGCTTCAGCCGATGCCTTGGCCCATGTGGCGCTACCCTGCAGGGCAAGGCCAACCCCTGCTGCCAAAACAAGCTTTCGGACTGCCATGTGTCGTTCGATCATTACCCGTCGCTCTTCCCGCAGGACAAAGGCGCCACCGCCCCAGGCGGACAGCTATTGCGAGCGACACGATTGGGGATCAAATGGTTTTCCCTCAGAGATAGGCAGGCCCGGCTGAGCGGGCCAAGCCGCACGCGTCCCCACCGGAAGTGCCGATCCAACGGAATCCATATGCAAGTAATGGAATTTGTTATATTTTAAGGCCGACCGCGCAAGCCCTTGCACAGCGCCATCGTTCGAGATTTGCCACTATCAGGTGGACAAATCGGCACGCATTGTGGTTGCTGGCCGATACTGCCAGCGCCAATTGCCCGTCCTCTGAACCAGGCTGTGCGCGGCACGGGGTAGCGAGGGCGCGTCGGGGTCGATTGAGCAGGCAGCAAACTGGAGCGGGCGAAGGGATTCGAACCCTCGACCCCAACCTTGGCAAGGTTGTGCTCTACCCCTGAGCTACGCCCGCTCGGCGTTTGCGCGGGCCGGGGTGCCGGCCGTGCAGGGTTTGAAAACTGGAGCGGGCGAAGGGATTCGAACCCTCGACCCCAACCTTGGCAAGGTTGTGCTCTACCCCTGAGCTACGCCCGCTCTGGCGTTTTCAGTGGGGGGCCGCAAGGGCCATCCCGCTGGGGTGAGGCGGGCCAATAACGGGGGAACGGGGGCGGCGCAACAGCAAAGTTTCAATTTACCGGACAAAGCCGCAGCCGCCTGTGGATGGCGCGGCCAAACGCGCGGCCACACGCAGAGTACGGGTCTGATTTGCACCTGGCCGCCTTAGTGCCTCTTGCCGAACCCGATGGCTTTCCCACATGGTGCAGGCAGGCAGCGCCCGGGTGCTGCCGAACGGACCGTTTTGAAGTGGAGATTCATAGTGGCAAGCCTTGGCCTCAACCTTGATGAACAGAAGGCGGTCGATCGCTTCCGCAAGGCCATCGTCGAACCGTCGATGACCAAGCTCGTCATCCTCGATTTCTGGGCGGAATGGTGCGGTCCGTGCAAGGCGCTCACGCCCGTGCTGGAAAAGGTGGCGGCCGAATATGCCGACAAGGGCGTGATCCTGGCCAAGGTGAACGTCGACGAGGAGCAATTCATCGCTGCGCAGTTCCAGGTGCGCTCGATCCCCACGGTCTATGCGATGTTCCAGGGCCAACCCGTGGCCGATCTGACGCAAGCACGCGGCGAATCGCAGCTCAAGCAGTATCTCGACCAGATCCTGGCGCAGTTGCCGGTGCAGCCGGGCGCGCTGGGCGAAGAGCCGGTGCAGGATGTGGCGCCGCTGCTGGCCATGGGTGAGGAAATCCTGGGCGAGGGCGAGGGCGATGGCGAGCGGGCGGCAAGCGTGTTTGCCCAGATCGTGGAAATCGCACCCGACAATGCCGCTGCCCATGCCGGCCTGATCCGCGCCTTGTTGCTGGCCGGGCGCAAGGAGGAAGCGCGCGAAGTTCTCGCCGCGCTCGATCCCGCTCTCGCCGCCGATCACGCGCTGGACCAGGCGCGTGCGGCCTTGGCCCTGGCCGAGGATGCGCCCGAGGAAGGCGAACTGGCAGCGTTGCGCGCGGCCGTTGCCGCTGCGCCCGGCGATATGGATGCGCAACTGGCGCTGGCCAATGGGCTGTTTGCCGCCGGCGATCGCGATGGTGCGGCAGAGGCGTTGCTGGCGATGGTGGCGGCCGACCGCGCATGGAACGATGGTGCGGCGCGCGCGCGGCTGTTGCAGATTTTCGAAGCGATCGGCCTCGAAGATCCGTGGGTGGCGCGCACCCGGCGCAAGCTTTCCACCGTGCTTTTCGGATGAGCGGGATGGGCGGCGCGATCGGCACGGTCAGGCTCTCGATCTTTCCGCTTTCGGGCGCGCTGCTGTTTCCAGGGCTGCAATTGCCGCTCCACATCTTCGAGCCGCGCTATCGGGCCATGGTGTCCGATGCGCTGGCACGCGACCGGCGCATTGCCATGATCCAGCCCCAGGCGCCGGCCGAAGGCGCGCCGCTGTTCCAGGTGGGCTGCGTGGGCAAGATCGATGATGTCGAGGCGCTGGAAGACGGGCGCTACAATGTCGTGCTCACCGGCATTTCCCGCTTCCGCGTCTTGCGCGAACTCGATGCGAAAACGGCGTTTCGTCAGGTTGAGGCAGAACTGCTGCACGATGACCTGGGCGAGGCTCTGAGCGCGGTGGAGCGCGCCGGTTTCGAGCGCGAGGCGCGCGCGTTTGCCGATGCGCAGGGCTATGCCGTCGATTGGGATTCGGTGGCGCGGCTGGACGACCAGTCGTTGATCAACGGGGTTTCGCAGATCGCCCCGTTCGATGTGGCGGCCAAGCAGGCCCTGCTGGAGGCACCCGACCTGGCCACCCGCTGCGAATTGCTGATCCAGTTGATGCAGTTCTTCGGCCGACGGGATACCGACGACGGCGCCGTTACGCTGCAATAGGCAGCATCGATCAGTTCATCAGGCGGTGGGCGGCGCGTTCCAGCAAGGGCTCGTCGTCCAGCACTTCGCCCAGAACGGCCAGCGTGCCATCGGGCATCCGGCGCACCATCACGAGCGAGAATTCGCGTCCATCGGTGGCAACATCGCCAAGGGTGCGCAAGGGCAGGGTGCGCAGGCTGGTTTCCAGCGCCGCTCTCGGGTCCATCCGCGCCTGGCTGTCCTCGGCCCGGCGCAGGCGGCGTTCGGCTGCCACCACGCCCTTGAGGCCGCCCGGCGTGCCGGCCAGGAACGTGCCCAATTCTCCGCGCGACAGGCCAATACGGTGGGCATGTGCCAATGCCGTGGCATATTCGGTCAGGCGCGTCTTGTCGTACTGCGCGCCGAACACCAGCTTGACCACCGGGATCAGCGGCGCGCGTGCCTGCATGGCGATGCCGGCTTCGGCCACCAATGCGGCAAAATCATCCGGTTCCGCCTCGGCCGCGAGCGCGAAATCCCAGGCGCGGCCGATCGCGGCATAAAGCGCCTGCCGGGTGCGGTCTTCGCTGCCCAGGGCCAGTCCGGCCATCGTGCGGGCACTGGCCAGCCAGTCAGCCAGGGTGTGCGGTTCGGCTTCGTCCGGCGAATCGGTCGCCGCCAGCGGCGCCGGCAGTTCGAGCGCGGGAAGAATCTCCAGCGCGACTTCGGCAAGATCGAGTTCGGCAAGTTCAAGGCCCGCGAGATCGAGTTCGGTCGCACTGTCGGGCGCCAGATCCTGCGGATCGCGGGCGCGCACCGGGCCATCGGCCCATTGCCCCAGCGAATCGGCCAGCGCCCCCCAGCCTTCCTCGGCAGCGGCCGGACCGGGATCGGCAAAGGCCGGCAAGGGCATGTGCGGCGGCGTGTGGACCTTGGTCTGGACGGTGGGCAAGGAGCCCACTTGCCGGCGGCGCGGTTTCTTTTCGCCCAGTACCTGGCCGATTTCGGCGAGGAGTTCGTTGGTCGTGGCCTGGTCGGCCAATTCCTTCCAGTTGATCACGCCATAAATGTGATCGAGCGTGGTGCCATCGGTGGAAAAGGGCAGGAGAATGCCGCGATAGAGGATTGTGCGGCCGCGCTGGTCGGCAAATTCCGCCTCGAACCCAATCGGCGCCTCGTTGGCCACGATCTGCATGTAGTGGTCGGTGATGCGCGACAGGATCGAACGGCCCGGCACCTGGCTGAGCCGCGCCATGTCCGTCTGTCCCTCGCAATCGGCCAGCAAGGCCGCGCCGACATAGACGATGGCAGGGTCTTCCACGCCCTGGTCGAAATGCAGGAGCACCGAATGATCGGCAAAGTCGGGCAGTGTTCCTTCGCGCAACGGGCCGACCTGCGGCAAGCGTTCGCTGTTCAGCAGGCCCGCCCAGAAATTGTAGGCGCGCACCTGCATGCGGCGCTCGTCTGCGCCCAATTGCGGCGGCAAGGGCTCGGTCGGTTGGTCGAGATCGTAATCCGCCAGATCGTCGTCCGCGTCGCCATGGCCGAACAGGCCCAAGGGGGCCGATTCGCCGGCAAATCCGCGGATGGTGTCCATTGCCCAGGCCCCTTCATGATGATCCCTGTCGCGTTTTTGGCGCAACATGGTGAAGAAGCCCTTAAGTTGCGCCATTGGAAATGCCGCAGGAGCGTGGGCATTTAACGCTCTCAGCCGCGCGAGGCGATGGCCTGTGCGCGGGCGATCAGGCGCTCGGCCATGTCGCAGTGCAGGCGTTCGGCCATCTTGCCGTTAACGCGCAGGGCGCCGACGCCCGCATTGGCCGGATCGGCGAATGCGGTCACGATCGCTTCGGCTTCGGCCAGCTCGCTTTGGGCCGGCGCAAACACGCGGTTGGCCACGGCAAGCTGTGCCGGATGGATCAGCGTCTTGCCATCGAACCCGAAAGCGCGGGCTTGCGTGCATTCCGCCTCCAGCAGATCGGCATCGTCGATCGCGTTGCAAACGCCATCGAGCACCACCAGGCCATTGGCCCGCGCCGCCAGCACGCTTTGCGCCATGAGCGGCATGAAGGCCGCGCGGCCGGGCGCCTGCGCCATGCCGGTGTCCTTGGCAAGGTCGTTCAGGCCCAGCACCATGCCGGAAAGGCGCGTGGTGGCCGCGCAATCGGCGATCCGCTCCACCGCCAGCGCGGCGCGCGGGGTCTCGATCATGACCCACAGGCTGACATGCGCGGCAAACCCGGCACGGTCCATCGCCAAGGACAGCGCAACGATATCGGCCGCATCCTGCACCTTGGGCGCCAGCACCGCCTCGACCGGCGCGCTGGCCAGGGCAGCCAGGTCATCCTGGCCCCAGGGGCCATCAGTTCCATTGCACCGGGCAACCAGGCGGCGATAGCCAAAGCCGCCGGCCTGTGCCTCGCGCACCAGCGCCGCGCGCGCCTGTGCCTTGCTGTCGGGCGCGACGGCATCTTCCAGGTCGAGCACCACGGCATCGCAATCCAGGCTGCGCGCCTTGGCCATGGCGCGATCGTTGCTGGCCGGCATGTAGAGCGCGGAACGCAAGGGGCGGGTGTCGGTGGTCATGCGGATTTCACTTTCGACGACGGAGCGGGTTCCCGGACGATATCGACGCGCCCTTCCTCGCGCGCGGGCATCGGCACGAAGAAACCCAGAACAAGATTGCCGGCAAGCCACGCCGCCGAGGCATAGAGCGCAAACGTCAGCCCAACCTCGTCGGCCACCCAGCCCCAGGCCCAGGCACCCAGCGCCATGGAGCCGAACGTGATGGCCTGGTAGAGCGACAGGCAGCGGCCCAGAATGGCTTCGGGCGAGCGCAACTGCATCGCCACGTTGAGGCTGGTCATGGCGGCTACCCAGCCGGTGCCTGCCACGAAACCAGCGACCGCGGCCATGGTCGGCGTGACGGCATTGGCCAGCAGCAGCGCTGCGACCATATAGATGGCGGTTGCGGCGGTCACGACCACTTCGGCGCCAAAGCGTCGGCGCGCGCGCGTGACCCACAAGGCGTTGATGATGGAACCGACCCCGAACGAGCCGAGGATCAGGCCATAGTCCAGCTCCGTGCCGTGCATGGCATCATGCACGACCGCCGGGATCAACGCCTGGAATGCGCTGGTGCCAAATCCCAACACGGCGCCGCGCAGCAGCACCTTGCGGATGGGGACCGAGCCATAGCAAAAGGCGATGCCCACCTTGATCGAAGCCAGCATCGGCTGGCGCTGGGGCGCGCGTGCTTCGGGCCGCCAGCGCGCCAGCACCACCAGCATGCCGATATAGCTGAGCGCATTGGCGGCAAAGGCGGCGCTCACGCTCCAGATCGAGATGAGCACGCCGCCCAGCGCCGGGCCGACGCTGCGCGCCATGTTGTACGACAGGGAATTGAGCGCGATCGCCTGGGGCAGATCGGCCTTGCCCACCTGAAGCCGCACCGAGGCCTGCCAGGCCGGCTGGTTGATCGCCGTTCCCATGCCGACCATCAGCGTCAGCGCGAGCAACGACACCGGCCCCAGAACGCCGCGATAGCCCAGCACGGCCAGGACCGCCGAGGCGGCGAGCATCCCGCTCTGCGCCCAGAGCATCACCCGCCGGCGATCGTAACTGTCGGCAATCGCGCCGGCAAACAGCCCCAGCAACATGATGGGCAGCGTGGCAGAGGCCTGGACAAGCGCGATCAGCACATGGCTGCGCGTCAGTTCGGTCATCAGCCAGGCTGCGGCGGCCGCCTGGATCGTGGAGCCCAGGTTGGACACCAGGTTGGCGGTCCAGATCGCCCGGAATGCCGGATAGCCGAATGGCGCCAAGGCGCCGCCGGCCGGCTGGTGAGGGGAAGCCGGACTGCTCAAAGCAGGTAGCGCATGTGGATCGAGGTGGTCATCTGGCTTTCACCCAGGGTGAAGGACGCCGCCGAAAAGCGCGGGGGACCAAAGCGGATCGGCGCATCGCGCGAAAAGCCAAAGCCTTCGCGCGGCATCATCAGCACTTTGTCGAGCCGACCGTTGGCGTTTTCATCGTGGAACAGGGCCACGGCATAGCGGCCGGGCAGGACATGCTGGAACGCCACCACGTCGTTGCCATTGGCCGGCACGGTTTGGTGCAGGGCCTGCGGGTCTTTCTCGCAATCGGGAAAGGTGACCGGATCGGCTGTCAGGCAGGCCTGGATCAACCCCTTGGTGGAACGCAGCCCGACCACGTCGATCAGCACCGTTTGGCGCTGCGGCAGGGCGGCGCCAACCTGGGTTGCTGCCAACACCACCAGCGCACCCAAGCGAATCAGGGGTTTGCTCACGGTGTTTTCCCTTGCTGCCAGCCTGCGAGGCCGGCGTCCGTCCCACATAGATGATCCCAGACGCGAAAATAGAGGCCGTAGTTGCACCGATATCGCTCATGATGCTGATGATGATGGCTGGCCGTTATCAGCCAGTTTCCTGCGCGGGAATGAACCAGCCGCGCCGGAAACACTTCCCAGCCCATGTGATTGGTCACGCCCATGACCGTCATGACCGTCAGGACCAACGCCAGCATCCCGGCCTGGATCGGCACCACGAAGACCAGCAACGGGATGAACAGGCCCACTACGGCAGCTTCCACGGGATGGAAATTCATCGCCGCCCAGGCCGTGGGCGGGCGGCTGGCGTGATGAATGGAGTGCACGGTGCGAAACACCGGTGGGCGGTGCATCCAGCGGTGTGTCCAATAGAACCAGGTATCGTGGGCAAAGAGATAGACCAGCACCGAGACCGGCATCCACCACAGCGGATAGGCATGGGGATCGGCGTAGATCCGCGTCCAGCCATGCTGCTGCCAGCCCCAGGCGATGATCCCGGCGGGCACGCCATAGATCGCCGCCGAAGCCAGGCTCCAGCCGATCTCGCGGCGGATCTGCGCGTCGAGGCCGGCATAGTGGCCCGGCAAGCGCCGCTGCGTGATCCAGGCGAACAGCCCACTGGCAGCCACGTAGCGCACCGCGACGATCGCCGTCATGGCAAGCGCCGAGATCAGCAGCGCGGCAAGCGTTGGACTGTTCATGCTTTTCCCGAATGGCGCGCGGCGCAGACTCGATGCAGGGCCCCTATGCCAAGCCATGCCCCCAGCGACCAGCCCTTTTCGCATTGGGCCTTTTCGTATCGGTATGCCGCGCCTTGCAAGCCGGCGGAGGCGCGCCTAGATAACCGGAACGATTCGGTCCGATTTGATCGTCCACGAGTTGCGAGCAGGTGCGATGCGATTGTCCAGCATGGCTGATTATGCCGTTGTCATGATGTGCGCTGCCGCGCGCCATTGCGGCTGCCATACGGCGGCGCGCCCGCTGCTGTCTGCCCAGCAACTCGCCACCGAAACCGGCCTGCCGGCGCCCACCGTGCAAAAGCTGGTCAGCAAGATGTCGGCCGCAGGCCTGCTCAAGTCCGTGCGCGGCGCGCGCGGCGGGCTCAAGCTCGCGCGCCCGGCCGCCGCGATCAGCCTGGCCGATATTGTCGAGGCGGTGGAAGGGCCGATTGCCATGGCCGCGTGCAGCGGGCATGGGCGCGGCGATTGCACGCTCGAAGCGGCGTGCTCGGTCCGTCCCCACTGGCCGGCGGTGGATGCCGCATTGCGCGCCGCGCTTTCGGGCGTGTCGCTGGTGCAGCTTGCGCGTCCGGCCCAGTCGGTCGCCCAGCCCGTTTCCTTGGCGGCTTCTTCCCAGGCCGCTCCCCCTGTTCCTGCAGAGTTGCCCGCATGACCGACGAAATCCTCAACGACAACCCCGTGAAGGATCAGGCCGCGCGCGATGCTGCGGCTCGCGTGGCCGAATACGAGCACGGCTGGGCATCCGATATCGAGCAGGAATATGGCCCCAAGGGCCTGTCCGAAGACACCGTGCGCTTCATTTCGGCCAAGAAGGAAGAGCCGGAATGGATGCTGGAATGGCGGCTCAAGGCGTATCGCCACTGGCTGACCATGCCCATGCCCGACTGGGCCAAGCTGCAGATTCCGCCGATCGATTACCAGGAAGCCTATTACTGGGCCGCGCCCAAGAAGAAGGACGGCCCCAAGTCGCTGGACGAGGTCGATCCCGAAATCCTGCGCGTCTATGAAAAGCTCGGCATTCCCCTGGCCGAGCAGGCCGTGCTGGCCGGCGTCGAAGGCGCGCGCCGCGTGGCGGTGGACGC
>Ga0207668_10000150_pt1 | contig 48022 bp, 43 predicted proteins | sample KBSS43metaG_FD_184323 | JGI IMG/M metagenome (GOLD analysis project Ga0207668, IMG submission 184323) | Switchgrass rhizosphere microbial communities from Kellogg Biological Station, Michigan, USA - KBS S4-3 metaG (SPAdes) (version 2) | ecosystem: Host-associated > Plants > Roots > Rhizosphere...
CGTCGCCATCATGTGCACGCACACGCATCGCGACCACAGCCCTGCGGCGCGGCCGCTGGCCGAACGGACCGGGGCGAAAATCATCGGCTGCGCGCCGCTGGCGCTGGAGACGGTGGGGCCGCGCGCCGACGCGGCATTCGACGGCGACTATTCGCCCGATCGGATGCTGACCGACGGGGAATCGATCGAAGTCGATGGTGAGCCGGCGGTCGCCGTAGCGACACCGGGCCACACCTCGAACCACTTGTGCTTCGCCTATCGCGGAGCGCTGTTGACCGGCGATCACGTCATGGGCTGGTCGACGACGGTGGTGGTGCCGCCGGATGGCGACATGGCGGCCTATATGCAGAGCCTCGACAAGCTGCGGCAGCGCGATGACCGGCGCTACTATCCGGCCCATGGGCCGGCGGTCGAAAAGCCCCAGCAATATGTGCGGCACCTGATGGGCCATCGGATGCAGCGCGAGCAGCAAATCCTGCGCCTGATCGGCGAGCGGGCGCGCGACATCGCCGGGATTGTCGCCGAGGCTTATCCGGGGCTCGACCCGCGGCTTGTTCCGGCGGCCGGGGGATCGGTGTTCGCGCACCTTGTCGATCTCGAGCGGCGCGGGCGCGTTGTGCAGGATGGAGAACGATGGACAACCGCCAAACCAAGCTGATCGGGATACTGGCGATCGGGGTCGCGCTGTTGCTTGGCGTCGCCGTCGGGATGGCGACGGGTATCGGCCAGTACCTCTTCGGTGGGCCCAAGCCCGAGACGATCGCCAGCGCCAGTCTCCAGTCGATGCGCGCCCAGAACCGGCTGATCGCCTTCGTTGCGCGCTACGTGTCGGTGACAACGTCGACGAGCAGCCGCTTCGGCCTGACATCCAAGCGAACGCTGATCCTGCCCGGCGACGTCCGCTACGAACTCGACCTCGCGAAACTGGAAGCGAAGGACGTGAGCTGGGACGATGCGACCCACACGCTCAACGTCCGCCTGCCGGAGATCGAGCTGGCCGGGCCTGACGTCGATCTCAACGCCGCGCAGGAATATGGCGAGGGAGGCGTGCTGTCGGCGCTGACCAATTCCGACGAAGCGCTCGATTCCGCGAACCGGGCCAAGGCCGTCGCGGACTTGCGCAAGCAAGCTTCGGGACCGCTGCAGATGCGGCTCGCCCACCAGGCGGCGCGGGCGGCAATCGAGCGCAGTTTCGCGATGCCGCTGGCCGCAGCGGGCATCACCGACGCGAAGGTGGTCGCTCGCTTCCCGACGGAAGGCACGGACGACGCTTCCTATGTCGATCTTTCCACCCCATATGCCGATGCGATCAACGAAGCGGAGCGCCGTCGCGCGCAAGGACAGAGATGACCGTACCCGTACAAAGCCTGAAGGGCCTCGACCTGCTGGCCGAAATCCAGCGCCTCAAAGTCGAGCGCAACGCCGTGATCCTCGCCCATTATTACCAGAAGCCCGCGATCCAGGACCTGGCCGATTTCGTCGGCGACAGCCTCGATCTGTCGCGCAAGGCGGCGGCGACGAATGCCGAAGTGATCGCCTTCTGCGGCGTCCGGTTCATGGCCGAGACCGCGAAGATCCTGAGCCCGGAGAAGGTCGTCGTCCTCCCCGACATGGACGCCGGCTGCAGCCTCGAGGACAGCTGCCCGCCCGACCAGTTCAAAGCGTTCCGCGAGGCCCACCCCGACCATATCGCGCTGACCTACATCAACTGCTCGGCCGCGGTGAAAGCCCTGAGCGATATCATCGTCACCTCATCGAGCGCGCAGGTCATCCTCGACCAGATCCCCAAGGAGCAGAAGATCATCTTCGGCCCCGACCGCCATCTTGGCGGCTATCTCGCGCGGACGACCGGGCGAGACATGCTGCTGTGGCCGGGCATCTGCATCGTTCACCAGGCCTTTTCGGAAACCGAGCTGCTGAAGCTCAAGGCCGAACATCCCGGCGCACCGGTCGCGGCGCACCCGGAATGCCCGCCGCACATCATCGACCATGCCGACCATGTCGGTTCGACCAAGTCGATCCTCGATTTCGCGCTAAATTCTCCGGCGCAGACAATCCTGGTCGCGACCGAACCGCACATCATCCACCAGATGGAGAAAGCGGCGCCGGGCAAGTCCTTCATCGGTGTCCCCGGCGGCGACGGCAACTGCAACTGCAACATGTGCCCCTACATGGCGCTCAACACGCTCGAGAAACTGTACGTCGCGCTGCGCGACCTCGAGCCGCGCATCGAGCTGTCGGACGAGATCATGGCGCGAGCCCGGGTGCCGCTCGAACGGATGCTCGAGATGGCCGGCCGGACGGTCGGGCAGGGCGACGTGGGCAAGCCCGTGATTACCCATCCGGCCGATATCGACCCATCAATCGACGGCGATTAAGGCGCGACGCGGGCGATCGCCTCCAGCGTCACCGCATTGTTGTTGGGCAAGGTCGCACAGCCCATTGCCGTGCGGGCATGGCGCCCCTTGTCGCCGAGCCGCGCGATGATCCGCTCGGATGCCGCGTCGATGACCTGGTGCACAGCGGCGAAATCGTCGGCGGCGTTCACCTGGCCCCGCAGCAACAGCACCGCTTCGACTTTCCCGGCAGTCTCAAGGAGCGCGAGCAAGTTGTCGGCGGCCCGGCGTGCCGCTTCACGCCCGTCATCCAACGACAGGTCGCGCCCGACCTTGCCGGTGATCATGTCGCCGTCGCGGGCCGAGCTGATCGCGGAAACGAAGACCAAATCGCCGGAGCAGGTGAAGGGTTCGTAGATTCCGACCGGGGCAGGCGGCTCGGTCACCCAGCCAGCCACAGCCACAGGGTCGCCGCCAGCATCCCGATGTTCATGTAGACGGTCGAGCTGAAGCCGAAGGCCCGGTACACCGGCTTGATGCGATAGCCGATCCAAAAGGCGGTGCGGACGATGACGAAGGTCACGGCGGCAGCGGCGACAATGCTGAGGCGCTCGATCGGCAGAACGGTTGCAAGGCCGAGCGAGCCGAGCAAGAACAACAGGAACTGCTGTAGCGTGTTGTCGGCGACGCGGCCGTCGACGACCATCGCCGCGCTTTCCTTGCCTCGTGTCGGGTCGATCGCTTCGGACTTGAAGCGCGCATTGCCGACCGCGATCACCATCGCGAGGAACGGCAGGATGGCGATCACAGCCCAGCGCAAGGCGTAGGCAATTCGGTCGCCGGCCGTGTCGGCGATCGCCGGCCCCGGAATGAGGTTCGACAGCCCCCACACGATCAGCACCATCCCGGCGATGCCGGACGAGGCGCCGATCGCGACCGCTTTCTGGTCGTTGGTCATGAGTCCCCCGTCCCGCGCTTTTATCAGCGCGGGCGAGGCACACCAAGACGCGGAATTACTGGCCTTGCGGGCTGGTCGAGTTGGACGACGGCGCCTGCTGGCCGCCCTGCGCGCCGCCAGTCGAAGGCGGAGCCTTGACCTCGACCATCTTGCACACCTTGCGGCCGCCAAGACGCGAGTAGGAATCCTCTTCCTCCTGGTAGCAGACGCGCTTTTTGACGGTCTGCTGGGCACCAGTGGCATTGTTGGGCTGCACCGGGGTCGTCGACTGGGCGAAAACCGGGCTACTCATCGCGCTGACCGCGGCCAGCACGACCAAAGACTTGAACATCGATTGCTCCTGAAATGTCAGCCGGCGCTTAGAGCAAAAAAACTCGCCGCAAGCAAAGCGATTTTTAACCTAAATCAGGCGCCTTGCCTACGGATGGGACAGGCGGTGCGCGCGGATCGACGGGCCGAGCCGGCGCGTCGATCGTCGCCGTCGCCGCGTGATGCGTATCGAGGTGCCGCTTGATGATTTTGAGGTTGCGGCTGTTGGAACGGAAGAAGAAATCGGGGATCGCCCCGACGAACGGGATCAGCCCAAGCAGCCAGTCGACGCCGACGTTGCCGGCCATCCGGCTGATCTGCCACTTCGACATGCCGAGGTTCTTGGCTTCCCACACGATATAGGCACCGAGCACGGCAGCCGCGATGTCGCCGACTACCGGGACGACGTCCAGGATCACGTCCAGTCCGACGCTCTGTTTCGTCCCGGGGATAACGAACAGGCGTTCCATCAGCCGCTCCATCGCCTCGACGCGTTGGCGGACCGACGCGGGGTCGGTGCCGAGGCTGGGGACAGTGAAGCGCTGGTCGGGCATGCTTTAGGGACTCGATCGTTGTTCCAAGTCCGTCAGCGTATGCCGGGCGTAACGGTTCCCCGCGAAGCCCTGGACGCGGGTTGAAACCAACGACCAGCGGACCGGGGCTGTCAGCGGAATGAACAGCTGCGCCTCGTCTATCCTGGCCGCCGCCTGGCTCAGCAGCGCCGAGCGCTGCGCCGGGATCAATGTATTGCGTGCGCCATCCAGCAACTCGTCCGCTTGCGCATCACAAATGGGTGCGACCCCGCAGCGGAACTGGCGCAGGAACCAGGCCGGCGACGAGGACGGCGCAACGGAGTCGACCAGCTTCAGTTCGGATGCGGCGACGTTCGCCGCACGCTGCACATCGACCCCGAGAATGCCCCAGTCGAACTTCAGCCGGTCGAACAGGATATCCGCGCCGGGACCCGCCGGGAGGAAGATTCGGATCACCGGCTTTTCAGCCCCGAACTGACGCTGCGATTCCGCGGCCAGTCCTGGGCGCCGTTGAACCAGAGGAGTGGCCGTCCATGGCGGCGCAACGGGCGGTCCCAAGCCTTCGAGGCCGGGTTCGAGCACCGTTGTCCGCGCGGCAAGGCCGGGCACGTGCATCGCATCCATCAGGGCGTCGCGGTCGATCGCCTGGCTGAGCAACTGCCGGACGCCGGGATCGGCGAGGGTGCCGGCGGCGCGCGTCGGGACGAGGCCGAACAGGCCCGACGCCTGGTCGAAGCGGAGGCTGTTGCGCGGCAGCTTGGCGCGTTGCGCGAACGGCAGGTCGGCGAAGGTCCCGCCGAGCACGAGATCGCTATCGCCGGCCGCAAAGCCCTGCACGGCTTTGTCGGCGGGCGCGGCGCTTAACCGGACTTCGTCATGGCGGTCCTCATCATCGTCCGCCGCGACGATTAAGCGCGCCAGCCGGATCTCGCCTGCCTTGGGATCGCGTGGGTCAGGCTGGAACGGGCCGGTCCCGACGCCGTTGCGGACGATCGCGAACTCGGGCTGGGCGAGCAGCGACAGCAAATTGGGCCGCGGTGCCCGGAGCCGGATCTCGATCACCCGATCGGTCATCGCGACGACATCATCGACCGCGCCAAGCGTGTCGCGCAGCGGATTGGCGCTGCTCGTGACGAGCGACCGCTTGAGGATGCGCGCGACCTGCTGGGCCGTGACCTTGCGCTTGTCGGGCCATTCGGTGGCGGCGATCCGGAAGATATAGCTGAGCCCGTCATCGCTGACGTTCCAGCGCTCGGCGAGGCCGCTGACGATGTTGCCGGCCCCGTCGAAGCGGACGAGCCCCTGGCCGATGTTGGCAATCAGCACGGCGTCGGGTGCCGACAACGGGGCCAGTGCCGGGTCGCGCAGCTTCGGCTCGCCGCCGATAACCGTTACGCGCGGCGCGCCCTCATGTTCGTCGCGGCAGGCGCCTGGCACGAGGGCCAGGGCGGCCAAGGCGAGAAGGGCGGGGGTGCGCCGGCGCATCGCGGCTGTTTAGCCGCCAGCACTTATTCAGCAAGCATCTGGATATATCGAACGAACTGTCTTACTTATATAAGTCAGTCGGGCGAGACCGCGAAAGATGAGGGTGGCCGAGAGGGACGGAATCTGGAGTCGCCGCGGAGCGCCGGTCGAGGAACTGCCCGATCCGTTCGCGCCTCCGGTATTCGAACCGCAGGTCGAGCCGCTTCCAGCAGCCAAGCCGAAGCGCCGCCGCTGGGTGGTGTGGTTCTACGCCATCTCGCTCGTGCTGCTGCTGTTGCTCGCCTGGCTGATCGTCACTGCGCCGCTGTCGCGCGCGCTCGAGCCGCTGGACGATCCGGCCCTGCTTTTGATCAGCGCCGACGGGCATCCGATTGCCCGGCGCGGCGCGGTCAAGGAGGCGCCGGTCGAGGCCGCCCAACTCAATCGGCTAACGCCGGCCGCCTTCGTCTCGATCGAGGACCGCCGCTTCTACAGCCACTGGGGCATCGACCCGCGCGGGATCGCCCGAGCGATGGTCGCCAACCTGCGCGGTGGCGGCGTGCGCCAGGGCGGCAGCACCATCACGCAGCAGCTCGCCAAGACCAATTTCCTGTCGGGCGACCGGACCTTCCGCCGCAAGGCGCAGGAGGTCATCATCGCCTTCTGGCTCGAAGCTTGGTTGACCAAGGACGAAATCCTCTCCCGCTATCTGTCGAGCGTCTACTTTGGCGATGGCGTTTACGGCCTGCGCGCGGCCGCCCACCATTATTTCAACCGCGAGCCGGAGAATTTGTCGCTGGCCCAGTCGGCGATGCTCGCGGGGATGGTCCAGGCGCCGTCGCGCCTTGCGCCGACGCACAATTTGAAGGGCGCCCAGGCGCGCTCGAAACTGGTGCTGCAGACGATGGCGGACACCGGCGCGATCAGCGCGAGCCGGGCCCGCGCGACGACGTTGGCGCGGCCCGTTGGGCAGCAGTCGCGGATCCCCGCCGGCACCTATTTCGCCGATTGGGTCGCGCCTGCCGCCAACCAGGCGTTCGACGCCGACTTCGGCGAGGTACGGGTCAAGACCACGCTCGACTGGGACTTGCAGCGCATTGCCACCCGCGCGATCGCGCGCGCGCCCGCCGGCTCGCAGGCCGCGCTGGTGGCCATGCGCCCCGACGGCGAGGTGGTCGCGATGGTCGGCGGCAAGAGCTATGCCGAGTCACCGTTCAATCGCGCCGTCCAGGCCCAGCGCCAGCCCGGCTCGGCATTCAAATTGTTCGTCTACCTCGCCGCGCTCCGCGCCGGCTGGACGCCCGACAGCATCATCGAAGACGAACCGATCACCATCGGCGGCTGGAGCCCGGTCAACAGCGACGGCGTCTATCGCGGCAAGATCACGCTGCGCGAGGCCTTCGCCCGGTCGAGCAACGCGGCGACCGTGCGGCTCAGCGAGGCGGTCGGGCGCGGCAACGTGATCCGCGCAGCGCGCGACCTCGGCATCACCAGTACGCTGCCAGACAAGCCGAGCCTCGCGCTGGGTACCGCGCAGGTCAGCCTGGTGGAGCTGACCGCGGCCTATGCGGCGGTGCTGAGCGGCCGTTATCCGGTCGTCGCGAGCGGCCTCCCGCCGGGCAACGCGGACGAAGGGCTGACCGCGCTGTTCCGTTCCGGCGGATCGCTCGACCGGCGCCGCGACCAGGCGCAGATGCTCGACCTGCTCTATGCCGCGGCGAACGACGGCACCGGGCGGCGCGCTGCGTTGTGGATCCCGACGTTCGGCAAGACCGGCACGACGCAGGAAAACCGCGATGCCTTGTTCGTCGGCTTTGCTGGCGACCTCGTCGTCGGCGTGTGGGTCGGACGCGATGACAATAGCAGCCTCGGCAAGGTCACCGGCGGCACCGTACCGGCGCAGATCTGGCACACGTTCATGACCAGCGCGGTCAGCATCGATCGCCGCCGCGGCCCGCCGCTTCCGGCTGAGTTCCGGGTGCCTGAACGCAAGCCCGCGCCCGAGAAGAAAAGCCCGCTTCCCGAGGACTGGAGCAACGCCACCAAGGACCTCCGCGACGTCGCCGATTGGGTCGGTGAGTTGATCGACGGAAAATAGCCCCGAATCTGACAAAAAGTTAATGGCTGGAAACCCGGCATCTTAAAGGTTTCTCAACCAGCCGAGTCCTAAAGCTGACGGCAACCTGGGCGGAAAATGTCTGCTTGGGTGGGGATTATTTGCTCCCCGGGTTGGAGCCTCAAGGAGACCAGAGATGGCCAAGTTTCTGAAGCTGATTAAGAATTCGAAGGGCGCGACCGCCATTGAATACGGTCTGATCGCCGCCCTGATCGCCGTTGCCGCCATTGCCGCGATGCAGAACATCGGGAACAAGCTCGGCACGACCTTCAATAACGTTTCGAACGCGCTCTAAGGCGCTTTCGCGTAAAGTTAGGCGGCGGTGCGGGTTTCCGCGCCGCCGCTTTTCTTTTGTCCTCAGCGTGGGGTTGGTTGGCGCTGATTGAGTCGGACGGTGGCGGGATCGGGCTGGAGCCGGGGCTGGCCAGCCGCTAACGCGCCGGCGATGGCACGCTTCGGCATAGCTTCGCAATGGGTTCGTACGCCCTTTGGCGCGCTGCTCGCGTTGCTGCTCGCCGTCCGCTTGCTGTCGCCGGTCGGCTTCATGCCGAGCTTCGAGCATGGTGCGCTGACGATCGTCAGCTGCCCCGACTTCGCGCCAAGCGCCGCGTCGCCCATGGGCCATCACAGTCATGGCGACCGTGGCAAGGGAAGCCAGCCATGTCCCTACGCGGCTGCTTCCGGGCCAGCCGCGCTGACCCTTGTTGAGATTTTCGCAGCGGCGATACTGCTGCTTGCGGCGATGATTCTTCGTGGCGGAGCAAGCGAGTTCTTCCGTGACCGCCGACACCATCCGCGACCACCCTCCCGGGCGCCCCCGTTCCCCGCCTGACCGTTTCGCGATCAGTCCAACTCGCCCGCCACAGCGGCGGGAAATCTGCGGGGTACAATGAACAATTACATCCGAAAGGCACGCGTCGGCGTGCGTCTTGTCTGCGGCGCGGTCGTCGGGCTCGGTGCTCCGGCACTGGCCGACCACATGGGGCCGGGCAGCGTGGGTTCCGGTGGTAGCCTCTCCGTCATGTCGCCAGATACGCTCGACGAAGGCCATGCCGCCTTCGGTTTTCGCCTGACCTACACCCGGCCGGAGCAGCGGTCCGACACGGAGCTGGCGGACCTCTCCGACCACGGCATCGACGCCCATAATACCGATTACAATCTCAACGCATCGATCGGCGCCGCTTACGGCGTCACCCACCACCTGACCGTTTCCGCCGAGCTACCGTACGTTCGCCGCGACCGCCTGCGAGCTGCGGAAGGCGGCACGGTGGAGCGGCTCGGGACGGTGTCGGGGATCGGCGATCTCAACCTGCTCGCGAAATATCGCGTGCCGACAGGAGCGGGCGCCAGTTTTGCGCTGTTCGGCGGGATCAAGGTCCCGACCGGGGGCACCGGCAAGCGCGGACCTGGGGGCGAGCGGCTCGAGACCGAGCACCAGCCCGGAACGGGCAGCTGGGATCCCATCGCCGGGGCCGCATTCGGTGCCAAGGTTGGACCGGTCGCGCTGAGCATGGGCGCGCTCTATCAATGGTCGACCCAAGGTGCGCAGCGGACGCGGCTCGGGGACCGGTTGCAGGGTGGGATCGCGGTGTCGCACCAGTTCAGCGGCGCCCCGCCGATGCATCATGATGGGCCGAACCATCATCATGGCGACGAGCTCGATGAGCATGCGGACGACGCCCACCGGGCAAGCTGGGACGCGTTCGTCGAGTTGACCGGCGAATGGGAGGGGCGCCAGGCGATTGCCGGCGAAGTCGAGCGGGCCAGTGGCGGCGCGGCCATTTGGCTGGCGCCCGGCGTGCGTTTTATCACCGCAAGCGGCCTGTCGCTGGCGGCGTCGGCTGGAGCGCCATTGTGGCAGCACATCCGCAAGTCGCACCCGGACAACAAGCTCCGCCTGACCATCGCCGTCGGCAAGGCATTCTAAGCGTTAACCACGCGCCTTGAGCGGCTGTTAGCCGTGAAAGGGCAGAATGCGGCGCATGACCAGGGTCGGCATCGCCGTCGGATTGTTGTCGCTCGCCGTCGCGGGCGCCGCTCGCGCGGGCGATCGCTTGGCTCCGTTGCCGGCGCCGGCAACACCCGATGTCGCGGCTCAGCAGGAGTTGATCCAGCGCTCGCCCGGCGCCACCGGGATGCTGGCGGCGCGGCTACTGGCGGTGCAGAATCGCGAGCGTGCGCTGGTCGGGCACCCGCCGCTGGCGTGGGATCCGTATCTTGCCGCCTCGGCCGCCTCATACGGCCCGACACTCGCGCGCCTCGGCCAGCTCGTTCATTCACCGCGCGAGAGCCGCCCGGGCCAGCGCGAAAACCTTGTCAAAGCGTGGCATGGAACGCTCAGCCCCGAGCAGATGGTCGAGCTGTGGTCGCGCGAGAAACGGATGATGCAGCCGGGGATCTTTCCGGCCGTCAGCAACACGGGCCGCTGGGAAGACGTCGCGCACTACACGCAGATGGTGTGGCCGACGACGACGCGGGTCGGCTGCGCGATATTCGCCGCCGATTGGGACTATCTCATCTGTCGCTATTCGCCGCCGGGTAACATCGACGGCAAACCGGTCTTTGCATCTGCACCGGTGTTGGTCGCGCAGGCCTCAGCCCGCACCGGCAACTAACGTCGCAGCGTCCGCCGGTCGAGATTCGGGGCGATGCCCGCCGCATCCTCCGAGCCTGTCTCCTGAGGAACTTCAGCGCCGTCGGCCTGCTTCATCTCAAGGAATGTGCGGACAGTATCGGCGGACACTGCGCGGCCAAACAGCCAACCCTGTGCCTCCGAACAGCCGACGCGCCGCAACTCGGCGCGGATCTGTTCGGACTCGACGCCTTCGGCCGTGATCGGAACGCTGAGCGTGTGACCGAGGCTGGCGATGGTGTTGACGATCGCCGCGGTCTGCTCACTCTTCACCATGGTGCTGATGAAGCTCTTGTCGATCTTGATGCGGTCGATCGGCAGGCTGTTGACCTGCGCCAGCGACGCATAACCGGTGCCGAAGTCGTCGAGGGAGATGCTGATCCCGACATTCTTCAGGCTCTGAACGATTATCAGCACCTGGTCGCGGTCCTCGAGCAGCGAGGCTTCGGTGATCTCGACCTCCAGGCGGTGCGCCGGGAAGCCGGTCTTGGCGAGCAGCTTCATGACTTGCTCGGCAAGAGTCCGGTCGCGGAATTGGGCGGGCGAGACGTTGACGGCAATCTTGAGGTGCGCCGGCCAATCGCGCGCTTCGCGCATGGCCTGCTCCATGACACTCATGGTGAGCGGGCCGATGAGGCCCGATCGTTCGGCGGCCTCGATGAACCCTTCGGCTTCCATGAAGCCGCGGGTCGGCGAGCGCCACCGAGCCAGAGCTTCGAAGCCGACCATTTCACGCGAGGCGAGGTCGATCAACGGCTGGAAGAAGGGCACGAACTCGCCGTTCTGAACGCCGGCGCGAATGTCCTCCTCGAGCTTCAACCGCTCGGAAAGTTCGAGCTCGAGCTCGCGGTCGAACCAGGCGAAGCCGTTACGGCCCGCGGCCTTGGCGGCGTAGAGCGCTACATCGCTCTGGCGGAGCAAATCCTCTTCGCTCTGCGAGCGGCCGAGTTGGGCCAGGCCGACCGAGGCCGATGCCTGGATTTGGGCGCCGCCAACGATCAGCGGCGTGGTCAGGCGGTTGAGGATCGCCTCGGCAACCTCTTCGCCGGCAGTCCCGGACGCACCCTGGAGGAGGATGGCGAATTCGTCGCCGCCGATGCGCGCGCAACAAGCGGCATCGGGCGCCGCCTGCTTCAACGCGTCCGCCACGTGGCGCAGCAACTGATCGCCGGCGAGGTGGCCGTGAAGGTCGTTGACGCGCTTGAAATGATCGAGGTCGAGCAACAGAAGAACGCCGGCGTCTTTCGCTGCCAACGCTTCGCTCAGCGAGCGCATCAGCTCGCGACGGTTGGCAAGGCTGGTGGTCGGGTCGGTGTTGGCGTTGCGGTGGGCCGCCCGCTCGGCCTCTTCATAGGCGTCGAGCACGCTGCGCAGATCGCGCGAGCGGCGCCAGCCGAACAGGATGATCGCGATGTTGAGGATGAAGGCGACCTTCAGGCCGCTCGCCGCGTCGGGAAGCTGGCCGCCGAAGAAGGCCGGCGGCAGGATACGGCTTCCGAGACCGACGAACAGCAGCAATGCCGCGACGGTCGCGCAAGTCGTGATGAGGTGACTGCTCGCTAGACTGACAGCCTGATTCTTGGCCCGACGCACCCGGTGTTTCCACTTCCCACAGTTATTCAACGGCAAGGGATGCCAGAGAGAAGTTTATATTATCCTACGGTTAGCCTTGCCGCCGTCCGCACAGTCGTGGCGGAAAGTGGCCGTTGCTAGCGAAATTTTGCGGCTTCCGACGCTCGACAAGGCAGTCGCTTTGAGGAAGTCTCAAGCGCACGGGGAGGGGTCGAGTGAAAAGCACGGCATGGTTGTCGATCGCCGTTGTGATCGGCGGCGCGAGCGGCGTAGCCTGGTCATGCGCCGGCGGCGGCTACGAAACGCATTGGGATGCGGATGTCAGCAGCGGCATGCTCAGCCCTGCCAACGACACGCGGTCGAACTTCATCCTGCTGCTGTCGGATCGCGACGGCACGATCGTCGCCGATCCGAGGGCGATGGCGAAGGGCATCGTGCCGTTCGATTTCCCCTACAAGGTCCTGATTGAGCGGATGACGCCGCCGGGCGTGTCAGACGCTGGCGGAGCCGATGATCATGATGCGGCCTATGGCCTGAGCCCCGACAACAAATATTTCGAATATGACAGTGGCAATCTCGGACTGTGCCATACCAACCGTAGCGGCGCCGAAGAGTATAACGCCGCATTGAACGACAATCCGCGCGTACCTGCAGCGGAAAAGGCGGTGCTTTCGGCGGCACGAGCAGAACTCGCCAAGGCCTGTGACAAAGCCGGGGAGATGCGCTTCGCGCTCGACAGCGTAAGTAGTCCGGAAGGCCGCGCGTTCGGTCATTATCTCGAGGGTAGCCGGCTGTTCTACGCCGAGAATCTCCCGGAGGCCGAACAGCAGTTCACCGCTGTCGCTGGATCGTCCGGCTGGGTCGCCGAAACCGCTTCTTATATGCGATTCCGCACGGTGCTGGCGGCCGCGATGAAGGGCACTGTCGACCAATGGGGCGGCATTACGCCGCCCGAAAAACGCGATCGAGCAGCGATTGGCCGGGCCGACGACGTCCGGCTGGCGTATCTCACTGCATTCCCCAAGGGGCGCTACGCGGCGTCGGCGCGCGGGTTTGAGCGCCGCATTGCCTGGCTGCGCGGCGACCAGGCGAAGCTTGGCGTGGCCTATTCGGCGTTGCTGCGGACGGCCTCGCACGCCGGCGGCGCGCCGGACATCGCCAGCGTCGAGGAAGCCGATCGACGGGTCATCCCGCCCGGGGACGTCGCCGGGATCAGCGATCCAAACCTGCTCGCGGTGATCGACCTGATGCGGCTGCGCCCCAAGCAGGGCGACGAGAATTATGACTATCTCGGGCCGCGACTGGACCGCGCTGCGCTTGAGCGGCAGCAGCCGTTTTTCAAATCCGATCCGGCGCTGTTCGGCTATTTGGTCGCGGCGGAAGCTTATTACGGTCGCCACCAGCCGCGTGAAGTGTTGCAGGCTATCCCCGACGCCGCGCACCAGGCGCGGTTCGGCTACGTCCAGTTCAGCCGGCAAGTACTGCGCGGGCTGGCCCTGGATGCGGTAGGCGACCGCAATGCCCGCGGCTTCTGGCTCTCCCTGCTGCCGGGTGCGACCCAGCCTTACCAGCGGGCGACGGTCGAGCTCGGACTCTATCGGCATGACCAGAAAGCCGGCGCGGTTGGCCGTCTATTGGAGACGGGCAGCCCGATCCTCCATCCGCTGATCCGGCAGAAGGTCATCGAGGATGATGCGGGGCCGGAGTTGCTCCGCCAGCAGGCGACAGGTGGAATGACGAAGCAGCAGCGCGAAGTGGCGCTGTACCTGCTGCTCGCCAACGAGCTTCACCACGGTCGCTACCGCGAGTTCCTCGGCGACCAGCAGCTGGTCGGCAACCGGTCGCAGCCCGGGGACGAAGGTTACAGCTGGTGGAGCGTATCCGGCTATGAGCCGACCTATCAAACCGAGCTCACGCCGCCGCCGCTCTATGTGTTTGCGAATGGCGGCTCGGCCGATTTGACGGCGTGCCCTGATGTCCGCGCGACAGCGGCCAGCCTCGCCGCTGATCCCAACGCCATCCGGCCGCGGCTGTGCCTTGCCGAGTTCATTCGGCGCAAAGGCTTCGACGGCTGGAACAGTCATTACGATGCCCAGGCCGAAGCGATGGTTACGCAGGCACGCAACGGCTTCCCCGGCAGGCCACTCGAGCGGATGGCCATCTACACCGCCGTCCTGGCTTCGCCCGCGGCAACCGCCGACGACAAGGCCTTCGCGCTCAACCGCGCCATCCGCTGCTACGCGCCGTCAGGGGGCAACAGCTGCGGCGGGGCGGACGTCGACAAGCCGGTGCGCAAGGCGTGGTACGACCGGCTGAAGGCGCAATATCCGGACAGCCGCTGGGCAAAGGACCTCAAATATTATTGGTAGCCGTTCGGTCGCCGCGCTGCTGCTCGCCTTGCTGCTCGCGGGTTGCGGCGGCGACCCGGACCGCGTCCGCGCCGATCGCTACGACAGCTTCTGGCTGTGGGCCGGGGTCAGCGCGCCGGCGGAGCTCGGCCGGGCGAAGAGTGTCTACATCCTGGATGGCGAAATTCGCCACGATGCCCGGCATTACGTCCCGTTGCGCGCCGGTACGCCAACCGCCCGTGGTCCCGAGCTGTGGCTGGTCGTCCGCACCGACACGCTCGACTGGCCCGACGAGGCGGCTGCAGCAATCGCCGCGAAGGCGGACCGCTGGTCGTCCGCCGGGACGCGCGTTGCCGGCATCCAAGTCGACTTCGACGCGCGGACCAAGCACCTCGACGACTATGCGCGCTTCCTGGCGAGCCTGCGCCGAAGCCTGCCGCCGCGCTACAAACTGTCGATCACCGGCCTGATGGACTGGAGCGCGAACGGCGATCCGGCGGCGCTGCTTGCGCTCAGGGGGGTCGTCGACGAGGTCGTCATCCAAACCTACCAGGGTCGCAGCACGATCTGGGGCTACGAGCGCTATTTCGAGCGGATGCGGGGCTTCCCCATTCCGTTCAAGGTCGGGCTGGTCGAAAACGGCCGCTGGATCGAGCCCGATGGCTTGCGTGCCGAGCCCAATTTCAAGGGCTATGTGGTGTTCCTGCTGCCGCGAGCTGCTCGGTGACGAGGCGAATGGCCGCGGCGATCGCCTGGTCCGCGTCGAGCTCGCTGGTGTCGAGCAAGATCGCGTCTTCCGCCTGCCGCAAGGGCGCGGCGGCGCGCTGGGAGTCGCGCTCGTCGCGCGCACGGATGTCGATCAGCACGTCATTGTAATGGGCCGACATGCCGCGTTCCATCAGCTCGCGCATGCGGCGCTGGGCGCGCACGTCGGCGGTGGCAGTGACGAACAGCTTCACCACCGCGTCCGGTGCGATGACGGTGCCGATGTCGCGGCCGTCAAGTACCGCGCCGCCCGTCTGCCGCGCGAACGCCTGCTGCCGCTCAAGCAATGCCGCCCGCACCGATGGGTAGGATGACACGCGCGAGGCGATCTTCGACACTGGCTCGCTGCGCAGCTCCGCGTCGCTCGGGTCGAAGCCGAGGTCGTCGCAGGCGCGCAGCGCCTCGAACTCGTTGCCCGGATCGCCACCCCAGCGCCACAGGTTGAGCGCGACCGCCCGGTAGAGCAGCCCGGTGTCCATGTGCGGCAAATTGAAATGCCTGGCGAGCGCCCGGGCGATCGTGCCCTTGCCGCTGGCCGCCGGGCCGTCGACCGCGATGACAAGGTTGTTGCTGGTGGGAGGGTCGGCGGGCATCTTGTTACCGCGCTTTGACAGCGCCATATCCCTATGGCAAGGCGCCCCGCCGAACGCTGGGCCCGAAGAGTTTTGGGCCCGCGACGAACACATTTACTGGAGTTAAAACCCTCATGGTGAAGCCCGAATGGGGCACCAAGCGCACTTGCCCCAAGTGCTCGACCCGCTTTTACGACCTCGGCACCGAGGATCCGATCCACTGCATCAATTGCGGCACGGACTTCTTGCCGGAGGCGGTACTGAAATCGAAGCAGCCGATGGCGTTCGAGGCCGCGGCCCCGGTTGCGGCCAAGGAGCCGGCCGAGGACGATGAATTGGCGGCGGAGGATCTCGCGGTCGACGAAGACGCCGAAGTCAGCGCCGACGAGGAAGTCGATCTCGACACCGGCGACGACGATCTCGGCGTCGAAACTGGCGGCGAGGACGACGAAAGCTAGTTTTAGGAAATCGCGTCTATTTTCCCGTTTCCCGGCGGGAAGACATCGCCTAAAGGCGCGCGAGAACGTGGGGCCGTAGCTCAGCTGGGAGAGCGTCGCAATGGCATTGCGAAGGTCAGGGGTTCGATCCCCCTCGGCTCCACCATCCTCCTGAAGTGGCGCTGCCGAATAAGGCTACGCTCCTTGTTTATAACAACGCCGATTGTCTATGAGCCGCGCCGTCAGCGAGACAGGAGCGGATGTGGCGGCGCCTAATCAACCAGTCAGGAAAGTCACGATCGTCGGCGGCGGGACTGCCGGCTGGATGACGGCCGCGGTGCTGTCGCAATGGTTGAGCAAGGTCGAAATTCGGCTGATCGAATCCGAACAGATTGGAACGATCGGGGTTGGTGAAGCGACCATCCCGCACATCCGCAATTTCCTCGCGCTCGCCGGCGTCGACGAGTTGAAGATGATGAGCGAGAGCAAGGCGACCTTCAAGCTGGGCATCCAGTTCGTCGACTGGGGAGCACCGGGCGAAACCTATACACACGGGTTCGGCAAGATCGGTCGCGACATGTTGTGGCTGCATCCGCACCAGCTCTGGCTGGCCGCGAAGGCGCGGACGCCGGACCGCGTGAAGCATTTCGATAATTACTCGATGAATTGCGTGGCGTGCCACCTCAACCGCTTCGCCTATCCGGATAAGCGCAACCCGTCCTTGCCGCTCGCCGACATGGAGTTCGCCTACCATTTTGATGCGTCGTTGCTCGCGCGCTTCCTGCGCAGCGAAAGCGAGGCGCGGGGCGTCACGCGGGTCGAGGGAAAGGTCGTCGACGTTATCCGCAATCCGGAGAGCGGATTTGTCGAAAGCGTTCGCCTGGAAAGCGGCGAAGAAGTCGGCGGCGACCTCTTCATCGACTGCTCCGGAATGCGAGCGCTGCTCATTGGTGACTCGCTCGGGATCGGTTACGAAGATTGGAATCAATGGCTGCCGTGCGATCGCGCGCAGGCGGTCCCCTGCGCGAGTGTCGAGCCGCTCACGCCCTACACGCGTTCGACCGCGCGGAAGGCCGGCTGGCAATGGCGTATCCCGCTGCAGCACCGGATCGGCAACGGCTACGTTTATTCGTCCAAATTCCTGAGTGACGAGGAGGCTGCGGAGACACTGCTCGACAACCTCGACGGCGAAGCGCTTGCCGTCCCCCGGCCGGTGAGTTTCCGTCCGGGACGGCGGTTGAAGTCGTGGGACAAGAACGTCATCGCGATCGGGCTGTCCTCGGGCTTTCTGGAACCGCTCGAATCAACCAGCATCCATCTCATCCAGACCGGCGTTCACCGGCTGCTCGCGATGTTCCCATCGGTTGGATTCAACCGCGCCGATATCGAGGAATATAATCGCCAGGCCCGCTTCGAATATGAAGACGTTCGCGACTTCATCATCGCCCACTATAAAGTGACGCGGCGGAGCGGGGACCCGTTCTGGGACTATGTCCGCGAGATGGACGTGCCCGACAGTCTCACCGAGCGCTTCGAACTCTTCCGATCATCCGGGCGGTTCTTCAAGCATGGCGCGGCCGAATTGTTCGCCGAGGAGAGCTGGGTTCAGGTGCTGCTCGGGCAGGGGTTCGAGATGAAAGCGGACCCGGTAACCGAGTTTGTCTCCGACGACGAATTGGCGCTGTTCCTCGGCGATCTCGAAGAAGTGATTGCGGAGACTGCGAAGCAATTGCCGGACCACGGCGCGTTTGTTTCGCGGTTGCCGCCGAGCAGCGAGGCGCAGGTCGCGGCCGCGCAGCCCAGCGTCAACTTCGCGCTGCGCTACGAGCGGCTCATTCACTGACGGTCTGGCGTGGCGCTTGGGTCACACCGGCCAACGCAATCCTGAACGCCAGATTGACACGCCGCGCGGGAAAGGCTTTCATTCGTCACCGCGGAGTCATTTGCTGTAAGTTCAAATGTAACCGGTTACACGCTGCCACGGGAGAGGGGCCCAGTGACCAACATCAACACCAAGCGCCGGCTTGCGTCCGGAATTTCCACAGTTGCAGTTGCGGTCGCGCTTTGCGTCGCTCAGCCAGCCTACGCTCAGTCCGAATACGGCTCCATCGAAGGACACGTCGATGGCGCCAAGGCCGGAACGCAGGTTACGGCGGTGGATACGGTAACGGGGCAGCGGTCAGTTGGGACGACCAACGAATCGGGCGATTACGTCATTCTCGGCCTCCGGCCGTCGAGCTACACGGTCACGGCGGCAGGGCAGACGGCACAGTCTACCGATCTTCAGGTTGGCCAATCCGTCCGGATCGATTTCGTCGCGGCCACGGCCGCCACGCCCACGGGCGGCAGCAACATCGTCGTCACCGGCCGCCGCCGGGCCCAGCCGGTCCAGGCGCAGACGGTGGCAACCAACGTCACTGCCGCTCAGATCGAAAACCTCCCCCAGAACCAGCGCAACTTCCTGTCGTTCGCCAACCTCGCGCCGGGCGTCCAGGTCGCGGCCGGCGGCACGGCTCAGATCCAGGCCGGCGCCCTTTCGGCCAGCAACGTCAACGTCCTGCTCGATGGGATGAGCTTCAAGAACCCGATCAACCACGGCGGTGTGTTCGGGCAGAATTTCGGTCTCGGTAACCCGTTCCCGCAGATCGCGATTCAGGAATATCAGATCCAGACGCAGAACTTCGGCGCGGAAACCGGCCAGGCCGGCTCGGCGCTCCTCACCGCGATCACCAAGACCGGTGGAGACAAGTTCCACGGCTCGGCGTTCCTCGAATGGCAGCCGAAGGCGTTTATCACCAAGCCCTTCTGCACCACGGGACCGTTCGACCCGATCAAGAAGTGCAAGAAGTCGGACTATGACCGGAAGCAGTTCGGCGGTGAACTCGGCGGCCCGATCGTACCCGGCAAGGTGTCGTTCTACATCGCTGGCGAAGGCACGATCGAGAAGCTGCCCGGTGGCACCGGCAGGCTCGCGACGGGCCCTGGCGGCGCACCGATCTTCCCGACGAACGTCGTCGACCAGATCGTCGGCGTCCCGCGCAATTACGACTTCAAGCAGGGGCTGTATTTCGGCAAGCTGACGTTTACGCCGAGCCCGACCGAGACCATCAACCTGATGGCCTACGTGCGGCGCGAGAACAATCTTAACGACGTCGACGACGTGGCGGCCCTCAGCCACGGGCGCACGATCCTGACCCACCAGACGCGCCTGCAGGTCCAGTGGCGGCACAGCTCCGGCAACTTCCTGAACCTGTTCAACATGGCTTATGACCGGGCTACCCAATCCACGCCGGCGAATACGGAAGGCAACCAATATGTTGTCACCAACACCCCGTGCAGCGATGCACCGGGGTGCAGCAACTGGATGTTCGCGCCCGGGCAGACGAACGGGATCGTCGACTTCGGAATCAACGGTGGATTTGCCTACCTTGGCTCGCACTTCTTCACCCAGGGCGACAAGCAGCAGGGCGTCCTGTTCCGTGATGACGCCACGCTCCGGATGGGCAAGCATACGCTGAAGTTCGGCGGCCAGCTCAACTTCATCGAGTTGAATCGCAAGGTCTTCAACTTCACCAATCCCAGCTTCTTCTACTTCAATCCTGGTCCGACGGGCACGTTCAACGAAACGGTCGAGCAACCCGAAGCGGCGCTGATTGCGACTGGCGCCAACCCAACGCTCAAGGCGAATGACGTGCAGATCGGTTTGTACGTTCAGGATGAATGGAAGCCCGACGATCACTGGACGATCAACGCGGGGCTTCGCTGGGATTACGAAACCAACGCCAACAACAACGACTACACCACGCCGACGGCGGTGGCCGATGCGCTGCGCAATTACGCTGGCTGGGCGGCGCGCGGCATCAACCCCGAAGATTACATTTCCAACGGCCACAACCGGCCGGCTTATTCGAAAGAATTCCAGCCGCGCCTAGGCATCTCGTACGACGTTCATGGCGACCGCGATCTCGTCATCTTCGGTGGTGCCGGCCGCTATTACGACCGCAGCCTGTTCATCGAGGGCGCGATCGAAAAGATCACCAATTCCAACTACATCACGCCGGTTACCTTCTGCGCGCCGGGCACTGTCCCGCCGCCAGGCGGAAACGGTTCCTCGGTGGCGAATTGCGCCGCGTGGGATCCGGCCTACCTCAACACCCCGGAAGGTTTGCGAGCGCTTGCGGCGTCGCAGAACGTCGGCGGCGCCGTTTGGGTTCTGCCGAACAAGATCAAGCCGCCTTATTCCGACCAGTTCGACATCGGCGTGCGCAAGCGCTTCGGCGACATCACCGCGACGGTGACCTTCTCGCACATTCGCTCGCGGCACCTGTTCATGTTCGCGCGCGCCAACTTCTATGAGAACGGCTGGTACACGCGGTTCGTCACGCGCGATGCGAATGGCTTCGTCACGGGCTGCACCGATGGCGGCGATGCGTGGATCCAGGACAACATTCCCGGAGGCCTGACCAACGGCGACGGCTCCGCCGTTCCGACCAGTATCTGCGCCGCTCAGAACGGCGTGCTTCCGGGCTTCTCCGGCAAGCTCAATCGCGGTCTCGACAACGGTAAGGCGAATTACAACGCGATCTACCTGCAGCTCGAAAAGCCGTTCACGGATTCGACCCAGTGGGGCTTCACGACCGCGTTCACCTACCAGCGGGCGAAGACGAACGTCTCGCAGGAACTGAACAGCGACGAATTCTACAACGGTACCGCGTTCGGCGTTTATGGCACGACCAAGGTCAACGGCGTCCCCAAGTGGAGCTGGGTCACGTCGGGCGTCTATCGTGCGCCCTTCGGCATCATCGCTTCGGGCGAACTGACGCTCCGCCGCGGGCCGGCGTTCGGTAACATCGCCGCACCGTGGAATGGCGGCCCGGCCGCGCCCGACGGCGCGTGCTGCTACGGCAACCTCGGCGGCGTGTTCTATCCGAAGCAGTCGATCGGTTATAAGCGGCTCGATCTGCGCGTAGCCAAGGCCTTCAAGACGCCGTGGGGCCACGAGGTCACGCTCGATTTCGAAGTGTTCAACGTCTTCAACTGGGTGAACCGCAACTACACCTCGTGGGATGCCGGTGGCGGCAGCCCGGCGCGGCGGACGGACAGCTTCACGCTGGCCAACGACCAGCGGCAGTTCCAGGCCGGTATCAAATACAAGTTCTGACGCGTATCGATTGCTCGGCGAGGGGGACGGAAACGTCCCCCTCATTTTGTTTGGGAAGGGCGCGTGAGACCTGAACTTCGCCGCTTCGGTACCACCCAAAGTCCGGTCGTGGTGATCGATGAATTCAGCGGCGACGCGGAAGCGGCCGCGACACTGGCTGAAGCACTCGCGCCGTTCCCGCCTGACGCCGACAGCTATTATCCGGGTATCCGGCGCCTGATCGACGAGCGCGACGCGGATGCGTTCGCTTATGTTCAGGAGGTCTGCCGCGAAGCGGCGCAGTTCATCGCCGGAGCCTTCGAGGTAGAACGCTTCGACCTCCTTCGTGCGAGCTTTTCCATGGTGACGGCCAAGCCGGCGGAGCTGCGTCCCGTCCAGCGCGCGCCCCATTTCGATTCACCGGATCAGAAATATCTGGCATTGCTCCATTACCTCCATGTGCCGGTGGGCACCGGAACCGCTTTCTATCGCCAGCGATCGACCGCCATTGAGCGGGTGACGGAGAAGAATATCGGAGCGTTCGTGCGAGCAGCTGCCGCAGATGCAGCGCAACTCCCGCCGGATTCAGGCTATATCACCGGCTCAAACGCCTACTTCGAACAGATTGGGGCCATCGACGCCGTGCCTGACCGGCTGATCATCTATCAGGGCAGCCTGCTTCACTCCGGGATCATCCCGGCAGGCGCGAACTTCAGTGCGGACCCGCGCCAGGGCCGGCTCACCGCGAACATCTTCGTCCAGGGACATTAGCAATGCGGGCAAGCGTAGCGTTCGGCATGATCGCATTGGCTTCGAGCGGCGTCGCGGCCGCCCAGCAGCGGACCTACATCAACCCGCTCGATATCGATTATCGCTACAATTGGGAGCAGACCAACGGCGGGGTCAGCTACCGCACCGGGGCCGATCCGGCGGTCGTTCGGCACAAGGACGCTTATTACCTATTCGAGACGCTGGCCGATGGTTACTGGCGCTCGACCGACCTCATCCACTGGACCTTCATCAAGCCGAGCATGTGGCCGTTCGGTGGGATTGTCGCGCCCGCCGTGGCGTCGGACGGCGACCGACTGATCATTTGGCCGTCGATGTCGTTTACGCGCCCGGGCGCGATCCTCGTCTCAACCGCGCCGGAAACGGGGAAACTCGACTTTCTCGTCCGATCGATGCCCGACCTGCCGGACGCCGCGGACGATCGATATCCCGAGAAGATGCAGCCGGGTCAGATCCCCCCGGGACCGTGGGACCCGGGGTTGCTGAAAGACGATGATGGCCGCTGGTACCTCTATTGGGACAGCAGCAACGTCTGGCCGATCTACGGCATCGAGATCGCGTTCGAGGACGGCAAGCTGATCTACAAGGGCAAGGCCACGCCCCTGTTCACGCTGCATCCCGAGCAGCATGGATGGGAGCGGTTCGGTCAGGACCACAGCGGCCTGCTTGCCAACGGCCAGCCGACCAAGCCTTATGTCGAAGGCGCATGGTTGACCAAGCACGGCGGGCGCTATTATCTGCAGTACGGCGCGCCCGGAACCGAGTTCAATGTCTACGGCAACGGCACGTACGTGTCGGACAAGCCGCTTGGGCCGTTCACCTACGCCGACTACAACCCGATCGCTTACAAGCCGGGCGGGTTCGTGCATGGCGCCGGCCACGGCTCGACCTTCGAGGACCTTCATGGCAATTGGTGGAACACGGGCACGCCGTGGATCGGCTATAATTGGACGTTCGAGCGGCGGATCAACATGTTCCCCGCGAAGTTCGAGGCGGACGGGCAATTGTGGTCGTCGTCGCGGTTCGGCGACTTCCCGCAATATGTGCCAACGACCAAGGTGGCCGATCCGAACGGCCTGTTCACCGGCTGGATGCTGCTCAGCTATCGCAAGGCCGCGAGCGCGAGTTCGACCACCGGCGAGTTTTTCGCCGATCGCGTCACGGACGAGAACCCGCAGACGTTTTGGGTCGCGTCGGCCAACAAGCCGGGCGAGACGCTGACCGTCGATCTTGGCGCGGCGAAAACGGTGCGCGCGATCCAGGTCAATTTCGCGGACAACAAGTCGGGGCGGTTCGCCGACGCGCCGGACATTTACACCGAGTTCAACCTGGAAGGTTCGATGGATGGGCGGACCTGGACGGAGCTGGCCCGGACCGAGCCGCCGCGTCGCGACCGGCCCAATGCCTATTTCGAGCTGTCGCAACCAGTCCGCGCGCGGTTTATCCGTTACGTGCACGGCCATGTTGGGGCGGCGAACCTCGCGATCAGCGATCTGCGCGTCTTCGGCAATGCCGAGGGGAAGGCTCCCGCCGCGCCGACCGGGGTCGCTGGCGATCGACATCAGGACCAGCGAGATGCAACGATCAGGTGGGCTAGGAGTCCAGGTGCGGTCGGCTACAACATCCGGTTCGGCACCCGGCCCGACCGGCTGACGCAAACCTACCAGCTATGGGCCGACCAGCTCGGTGCGTCGCCAACGAAGGACTTGCGCTCACTGAACGTGGGCGTGCGTTATTGGGTGGCGGTCGAAGCCTTCAACGAAAGCGGCGTGTCCAAGCTCAGCCGCGTTTTCCCGATCCGCTGAGCCAGCCGCCGCTGAAGCCGGCGCGCTGTAACCCGCGGCGGATCGCGGGGATGCGGCGTATATATCTCCAGACGAACTCGTCACGATGGTTCGCCGCCTGCAGCAGAATTGGTCCTTGATCGATGCCGAGGTAATCGGTCGCAACCCAGCCATGCACTGGGTCGACCGAACCGGTGCTGCTGCCGGCGTCGGGGAACCTGAAGCTTGGGTTGAAACTGTCCTTGAAGCCGTAGCGGTCGAACAGCCCGGGTTGCTTCAACAGTTCCTGCGCGCAGGGGATGACGATTTCGGGAGCGAAGGGTAGGGCCCCCAGCGCCGCGGACGCCGTCAGCGTTCCATCGTCGCGGCCATCCGGCTCACCGATCGGCCCGCGCGCGCTGTATCCGAAGAATTCGACTGTCCTGCCGTTGTAGGGAAGGCGGAAGTCTCCCGGCCCGTCACAGGTGGCCAGCCCCCACAAGCGCTTCGAATAACCTCGCCATCTCATCGGATTGGCGGCGCAATAGACGTAGTTGGCGTAGGTCTCGCGCCGACTGTTGTCGAAATAGTCGAAGCCGGCCTGGCGCATCACCGAGTCCCGAATGCCGCGGAAGTCGATGAAAATCTGGCTGTACTGTCCTGGGAACAGCGGCGCGAAGGCGACTCGCCTGGTCGGGCCCTCGCCACGCCAGAACTTCGGATAGGGCGCGGTCCATTGCTCCCACAGGTTGGCCGGCGCCGGGTAGGTCGGTGAACCCAGCGCGAGCAGGTTCACGCACATGCCCTCATTGAAGCCGACCCAATTGGCATCGATCAGTCCCTTATCCGGGTGCCAGCCCATCGAAATGGCGGCGCGGCCGTCGGCGCTGAAGAAGTTCCAGTCGGCGCGGCGGTACAAGGCGTCCGACAGTTTCCGGATCTCGCGCTCGGCAGCGTCGTCGCGATTGTAATATTGGCCGGCGAACAGGACGCCCAAGAACAGGAGCGTCGTATCGACGCTCGACAGCTCGACCTGCTGGAACCGTTCGCCGGTCTGCATGTCGAGGAAGTGGTAGAAAAACCCTTTGTGGCCGGCCGTTCCGGTTGTTGCCGGGCCCTGCGGCGCCTTCCAGAAGAAGCGCAAGGTGGTCAGCGTCAGGTCGCGGGCCTCGGCCCGCGAGCACCAGCCGCGCTCGACCCCGATGGCGTAAGCAGGAAGAGCGAACCCGACGGCCGCGATGCTGCTGAAGGACGGCGTCGGCCAGCGGTCGGGGACCAGCCCGTTCTTGCGGTTCACCGTGTCCCAGAACCAGCGGAAGGTGTGCTGCTCGATTTGCTCGTACCAGTCCGGGAGGCGCGCCGGTGCGGCGAGGGCCTGGCGGGGAGCCAAAGCGCCCGCGAGCGCCAGCGCCGAGCCGGCAAGGAGTTGGCGGCGATCGAGATCGATCATGACGCGGTCGAGCCGCGCACCACGAGCTCCGGCGCGTGGAGCTCATCGTTTTCACCGTCTTCGGCGCCCTCGAGCCGCGCGATCAGGCGTTGGATTGCGCGCTCGCCGAGCTCGGCGATGCGGACTCGGACGGTGGTAAGGCCGAGGTGGCTGGCGAGCGGCACGTCATCAAATCCGGCCACCGCGACCGCTTCCGGGACCGCGACCTTGGCGCTGCGCAGCGCCTCCAGCGCACCGATCGCCATCATGTCGTTACCCGCGAAGATCGCATCGAACGGCTGTCCCGACCGGATGAGGCCAGCCGCGGCCGCGGCGCCCGACTCTTCATAGAAATTGCCCTGCACCGTTTCGCACTCGATTCCAGGCCGCGTCTTGAGTTCACGAACGAAGGCGTCCGCGCGTTCCTCCGCGTCGATGTTTCCGAGCGGGCCGGCGATGTGCACGATGCGGCGCCGACCGATGTCCATCAGGTGCTGAGCGACTGCGCGAGCGCCTGCCGCATTGTCGAGGTGGATGGACGGGCGGGCGCCGACCTTCGCGCGGCTGTTGACCAGAACCGCCGGAATTCCGCGCGGCAAGGCGGTCGCGAACTCTTCGTCCTCAAGGTGCGGGGCCATGACGATCAGGCCATCGACCCGGCCATGCATCGCCTTGATCACCGCCTGGTCGCTGCCGCTGTGCCCATGCATGTTGGACAGGAGCAGCAAATATCCGCGCGCGGTGGCAACGCGATCCATGCCGCGCACGATCTCCGAGAAGAATTCGCCGTGAAGGTTGGGAAGCACGACTCCGATTGCGCCGGTCCGGGCGAGGCTGAGACTGCGGGCGCCGGCGTGCGGGACGTAGCCGAGTTCGTCGACTGCGGCTTTGACCCGTTCACGGGTCTGCTCGCTAACATTGTCGAGCCGGTTGAGGACGCGCGATACCGAGGCAACCGAGACCTGCGCCCGGCGCGCAACGTCTCGGATCGTCGCTTCAGCCATGGTTTCTATTCGCCATAGTGCGCTAAAAGACCGGGATTGCGACCGATTGCAAATGGTTCGTTGCTCGGCCATGTAACCGGTTACATTGAAGCTCGGACGGCTGGAATACAGTAGGCCGACGACCGTTCTTGCGTTCGGGGCTTGCGCGTTAGAGGGGAGAGCACATGCGGGACATGCGCATTTCGCGGCGAGCCGCGCTTATGGGCGCCGGAGCGGTTGCGGCCTGGGCAGCGAGTCCCGCGCGGGCATTGCTCGACGCAGCGGGCCAACTCACGGTCCCAGGTTTCGTTGACGATCTCGTCGGCCGCATGACGCTCGAAGAGAAGGCGGGCCAGCTCAGCCTGATGGCGTCGGCCTGGGGTGGAGGCGTTGCCGCCTCGCTGAATCCGCCGGGGGCGGGATCCAGCTTCCCGCAGCAGGTCGAGGAAGCTCGCCAAGGTGAGCTGACCGGCGTCTTCAACGGCAACGGTGCGCGCATGGCGCGGATTCTCCAGACCGCCGCCGTCAAGGATTCGCGACTGAAGATTCCGCTGATCTTCGCCGCCGACATCATCCATGGTCACCGCACGATCTTCCCCGTCCCGCTAGCCGAGGTTGCGAGCTTCGAACCGGACCTTGCCCGCAGAACCGCTGCGGCTGCAGCGTTCGAGGCGGCCGGAGCCGGCATCGACTGGACCTTCTCGCCAATGTGTGACGTGGCGCGCGACCAGCGCTGGGGACGCGGGGTCGAAGGTGGCGGCGAAGACGTGTTGCTTGGGCAACTGTTCGCGGCAGCGCGGGTGCACGGGTTCCAGGGCGCCGACCTCAAGTCGAACGATCGCATGATGGCCTGCATCAAACACTTCGCCGCTTATGGCGCCGGCGAGGCGGGCCTGGATTACAACACGGTCGACGTCTCGGAGCGGACGCTGCGCGAGGTCTATTTGCAGCCATACAAGGCGGGGTTCGACGCCGGGGCGATGTCCGGCATGGCTTCGTTCAACGAGATCTCCGGCGTGCCATCGACGGGTAGCCACTGGCTGATGACCGAGCTCCTGCGCGGCGAGTGGGGGTTCCAGGGTTTCATTGTGTCCGACTACACCGGCGACGAGGAGATGATCCTCCACGGCTTTGCCAAAGACGGGCGCGACGCGGCGCGCCTCGCGCTGATTGCCGGCGTCGACATGAGCATGCAAAGCGGTCTGTACCGCAAGTATTTGCCGGATCTGGTGCGCAAGGGCGAGGTGCCGGAGGCGGTGCTCAACCAATCGGTGCGCCGGGTGCTTGCGGCCAAGGCCATGCTCGGCCTGTTCGACAATCCATTCGGCCGCATTGACGAGAAGCGCGAGCAGGCGCGGTCCCTGCTGCCGGCGACCCGTTCGCTGGCGCGCGAGGCTGGCCGCAAGTCGATCGTCCTGCTGAAGAACGATGGCGACCTGCTGCCGCTGCCGCGCTCGGGCAAGAAGATTGCCGTGATCGGGCCGTTTGCCGCGGGCGCCCACGACCTGGTTGGCCCGTGGGTCGTTTATGGCGACGATGCCAAGGCCATCGACCTCGCCGTGGGCATTCGCGCGGCCCTGGCGGACAAGTCTGGTCTCATCGTCGCCGAAGGTTCGGGCGTCGAGGAAGCCAAGCCCGGCGGCATCGAGCAGGCCGTCGCCGCGGCACGCCAAGCCGACATCATCGTCCTAGCGATCGGCGAATCGCAGGGTATGTCCGGCGAGGCCCAATCGCGGACCGAGATTGTCGTGCCGGAGGCGCAGCAGCAGCTCGCCGAAGCTGTTGCCGCAGTAGGCAAGCCGGTCGTCGTCGTCCTCAAGCACGGACGGGCGCTGGCCTTGGAGGGTGCGGTCGCCAACGCCCAGGCGATCCTCGCCACCTGGTTCCTTGGCACGGAGACCGGGCACGCGATCGCCGATGTCCTGTTCGGCGCCTACAGTCCGTCCGCGCGCCTTCCGGCGAGCTTCCCGCGCGCGTCAGGCCAGGAGCCTTATTATTACGCGCACAAGCCGACTGGCCGGCCAAATCCAGACGGGCCGCTCGAAGCCTATAAGGCGCACTTCAGGGGCATCCCGAACAGCGCGCTCTATCCGTTCGGACACGGTCTCACCTACGGCAGGATCGAATATGGCGGGCTTGAGGTCAGCGCGCCGACGATGGGAATGACGGGTGAGATTGTCGTGCGCGCGCGGGTTGCCAACCGCGGCAAGCGCGCCGCCGAGGAGGTCGTTCAGCTCTATACCCACGACCGTACCGCCAGCATCACGCGTCCGGTGCGCGAGCTGAAAGCTTTCCGCAAAATCGCGTTGGCGCCGGGGCAGGCAGAAACGGTCGAGTTTCGGCTTCGGGCAAGCGACCTGTCGTTTATTGGGCGGGGCAACAAGCCGGTCGTCGAACCCGGGACCTTTGACGTGTGGATCGCGCCATCGGCCGAGACGGACGGGCCGAAGGCGAGCTTCGAGCTGACGGCCTAAGCAGCGCTCGGTTCGACGGGAGTCACGGCGGCGCGGCCGGGCTGTCGGCCGATCGGATTGAACAGCATTGCGACCGCCGACAATCCGAGGAAAAGCAGCGGCACGACCGTGACCGTGACACGCATGCTGGTGAGCATGTTGGCGCTTTGCGCCGTGTTCGCGACGTAGCCGGAGGAGGCATAGCTCCACCCTAGAATCACCGTGGCAATGCCGATCGCGATGCGCTGCAGCAGCGCGGCAACGCCAAACACCGCGCCCTCGACGTGCAGCCCCGTTGCCTGTTCGCCGAACTCGATGGTGTTGGGCAACATAGCCCAGAAGGTGAAGTGAAGCCCAACGATGACCACCTGCATGCCGACGAGGAAGGCCTGCATGGCGATCGGCGTGCGCACGTCGCTGACGGCGAATACGGCGAGGCCGAGCATCGCCGCTGCTGTCGCGGCCAGCCACAAGGTGCGCAGTCCGAAATAGCGCCCGGCCACCATCCATAAGGCGATGGCGATGGCGCCGACGGCGTTGATCGACGCGAGCGCGACCTGGCCGGCCTCGAAATCGTCCAGCACATATTTGAAATAATAGAGCACCGATTTTCCGAGCACGGTCACAGCAACGATCATGGCGATCATCGCCGCGTTGAGGGCGATGAAGGCACGGTTGCGGGCCAGGCTCGTCAGCGTTTCGGTGAGGTTCGGCGGTGGCGGGCGTTCCGCCGCGACCTGCTCGCGATAGGTCATGCCGACCAGGACAAGGATTCCCGATCCCAGAATCGCCGAGATCAGGGCCGCTGCGAAATACGCGTGAGGACCGCTCGATCCGGTCAACCAGCTCCCGATTGGCACAGTGCCCAACGCCACCGCGACCGCTGCGGCAGTACCGAACAGCATTCGTACGCCGGCAACGAAGGCGCGGTCGCGGGCGTCGGGGCTGATCCGTGCGGACATGGCCAGATACGGAACATTCACTGCGGCATAAGCGGTGCGAAACAGGAGGTGAGCAACGAGCACACCGATGATCCCGAGCATGCCTGGCGCGGCGGGCGGCGCATAGGCGAGGACGAAGGTCAGGCCGAGCGGCACCGCGCCGGCGGCAATCAGCGCCCCAAACTTCAGGCTGCTTTGCCGGCGATCGACGATGATGCCTGCCACGAAGTTCGCGAGACCGTCCCACACTGACGCGACCGTATAGACGGCCGCGGCCACGCCGATCGGGAGCGACAGCGCATCGCTATAATAGAAGAGGAGGAAGAGCATCACGCTCTGCCAGTAGAGATTGAACGCGAAGTCGCCGAAGGCGAAGAGCAGAAGCCGCGGCTTTGTCAGGTGGGCCAAGCTTCTCCCGCCGACCGATTATGCGCCGCGCTCGGCCATGATCTGCGCCCGCCTCTTGCGCGGCACCTGCACCGGCGCCGGCGCGGGCCTCAAGACCTCGTTGCGGATGCAATTGTCGAAGCCGACCCAGTCGACCCGCTGGGCTTTGCGATGGGCATTGCGATTGCACAGCTGCACGCGCCACGCCGCAGGGCCTTTCTTCCGCACATATTTAAGGGCGTGTTTGCGGGCATCGTCCTGCCGATCCATGCACCGGGCGTCCCATCGGCAGATGAATCCAATGTTGAGAAAGATAGGATCGTAAAGCGGTGGGGGCGCGTTCGACGTCGCGCTGGCTGGTAACGCGCCCACGACGAAAATCGCCGCGACGGCTGAAAGCCTCCACCTCACGCGGGTGAAACTGACAAACAGCTGATTCCGCCGCAAGAGTCTGACGGCTTGGCGTCACATTATGTGTTGTCAGGTGATGCCGATTGGCAACGCTGCCTAAACCATAACTTCGTCGCGCGCTTTGTATCGGCACCAAAACGACGTTTCGTCGTTAATTCCGTTTACGGCCTCTCGCAGTACGCTCGACGTCCTGCGTAGAGGGTGGGGTTTCGAAGGGAGTTTCAATGCGCAAGATCCTACTCGCAATGGCTGCGACGAGCCTGCTCGTTCCGGCAATGGAGGTGCCGGCCTCTGCGGCGCGCTACAACGGCAAGGTTTGGAAGGATTCCAGCGGCCGCTGGCGCTGCAAGCGTTCAAACGGCACGACGGGCCTGATTGTCGGCGCCGCGGGCGGTGCCTTGGTTGGACGAGCGATCGACACGCACGGCGAGCGTGCGACCGGCACGATCCTAGGCGCCGTGGGCGGCGCGTTGCTTGGCCGCAGCATCGACCGGAGCCGCGTCCGCTGCCGTTAACAGCCGGCATGCTGTATTGACACAATAATACACCATGGGCTATCCTGTTCGGAACAGGTGGAGGATAGCCCATGTACTCACAACAAGACCTCGACGACGCAGTCGCCGCAGGGGCGCTTACCGCGCAAGCGGCCGACGCGCTTCGAGCGCACGTCGAAACACAGCGTGCGACCGCCATCCCGGATGAAGAGCAGTTCCGGCTCATCACCGGCTTCAACGACATTTTCGTATCGATCGCCGCGGCGATCCTGCTGTTCGCCGTCGGCTGGATCGGGCAAAGCATCGGCCAGAGCACTGGCCTGGTCATCACCGAACATGGCGAAACTGGCCCCAGCTTCCTCGGGCCGCTCGCTGTCGCGGGCACGGCTTGGGCGCTCGCCATGTTCTTCACCGCGAAGCGGCGCATGGCGCTTCCGTCAATCCTCCTGCTGCTCGCTTTTGTCGGTGGCGCGCTGGCGACCAGCGGGTTCCTGCTCGTGCAGATTATCGGACCGGACCGCTTCAATGGCGATGACCAGTTGCTGGCAGCTACGGTGGGCGGCGTTAGCGCCGCGATTGCCGCCGTTGCGGCCTGGCTGCATTGGCGTCGCTTTAACGTGCCGATCACCGTGGCGGCCGGCGCCGCGGCCGTTGCCGGGATCTTTCTCGCCGGGGTCGTCGGCATCGTCCAGCCACAGGACAGCGAAGCCGCCAAGAACCTGATCCTCGGCTTCATCCTGCTGCTGGGTATCGGCGTGTTCCTGTTCGCGATGTGGTGGGATTCGTCCGACCGCGCTCGTGTTACGCGCCGTTCAGACGTCGCCTTCTGGCTGCACCTCCTGGCAGCGCCGATGATCGCCCATCCGATCTTCACGTTGATGGGCCTGAACAGCGGTTCCGTGAATACAGGGGAGGCGCTTGGCGTCGTCGCGCTGTACGTGCTGTTCGGCCTGACGGCGCTGGCGATCGACCGTCGTGCCTTGCTCGTCTCGGCGCTGGCCTATGTGCTCTTCGCGCTGACCGAGTTGTTCAAGCAGTTCGGCGCGGTTGAGCTCAACGTCGCGCTGACCGCATTGGTAATCGGTTCCGCGCTGCTGCTGTTGTCGGCTTACTGGCATCAGGCGCGGCGGCTCGTGGTTACGCGCCTGCCGACAAATCTCCAGGCGCGGCTGCCGAACCTCGACCGTCCGGCGGCGGTTACCCAACCAGCCGCATAAGTCGGCGCTCAAGCGGGGCCATGACCGTCACCAGGTCGTGGCCGCGCTTGAGCACCTGGCCATGCTCGCCGAGCAACGCAAACGCCCCTTGCTTCACCCGAAGCGAGGGGCGCTTTTCTATGCGCACCTCAGGCCGCTCGGAGTGGCGCCGGTAGGCGGCGAAGATTGCGACTTCGGGATGAATGCGAAGCGCATAGTCGCGCCAATGTCCGGCGGCGACCATCCGGCCATAGAGATCAAGAATCCGCGTGAATTCCTTGCGGTCGAACGTGGCAATCGGGCGCCGGTCCCAGGCATTGGGGAACGGCGCGATGACGCTCAAGCGCTTTTGACCTTCGGCTGGGGCTGGCGGGCCGTCTTCAGCGCTTCGATCTCCGCTCGAAGTTCTTCAATCTCATTTTCCAGCTCGGTCAGGCGAGCTCGCGCCGGATCGCAATCCTCACCGCACGGTGTGCCGTAAGGCATGAAGCCCGGGCTGTAGTGAATGGCCTCGACGGGCACCGGCTTGGCTGGGATGCCAACCACAGTTGAGCCGGGCGCGACATCCTTGGTGACGACCGAATTGGCACCAATCTTCGCGCCTTCGCCGACGTCGATCGGGCCCAACACCTGAGCACCTGACCCGATCACCACGCCGGAGTGAATCGTCGGATGCCGTTTGCCTGCAACCCCGGTCGACGGATTGGTGCCGCCCAAGGTCACGTTCTGATAGATGGTCACGTCGTCGCCGATGTCCGCGGTTTCGCCGATTACGCTGAACCCGTGATCGAGGAAGAAGCGCTCCCCGATCTTCGCCCCGGGATGGATGTCGATCGCGGTCAGAAAACGCGCAAAATGATTCACCAGGCGCGCGAGGAAGTAGAGGTGGCCGCCCCACAGCCAGTGGCCGACCCGGTGAAGGCCGAGCGCCCAGACGCCCGGATAGAACAGCACGTCCCAGCGCGAGCGTGCCGCCGGATCGCGGGCTTTCACGGAATCGAGATAGGCAATCAGGCCGGACTGCAAGCGTGGTACCTCATCGTTGTCGCGACAATCTAGGTCTGCCCCGGAGCAAATAAAAGACAGGCTCTGCGAACGAACGTGTTCATAGCAAAAATCGTCCTGCTAGATTATAGCGTTCTTCTTGATTGGAAACATCGATTAGATGACCGTTCACCTCCCAACCGTAAAACAGCTGCAATATCTCGTTGCCCTGCGCGAGCATGGCCATTTCGGCCGTGCGGCCGAGGCATGTTTCGTTACCCAATCGACGTTGTCGGCAGGTCTGCGCGAGCTTGAGACCTTGCTCGGCGTGACCCTGGTCGAGCGAACCCGGCGTGTCGTCCGCTTCTCTGCGCTCGGCGAAAAGGTCACCGACAAGGCTGTCCGCGTCCTGCGCGAAACAGAAGAGCTTGCGGAGCTGGCACGGGCCGAGGGCAAGCCCCTGCACGGTGAGCTCCGGATGGGCGTCATTCCGACGATTGCGCCGTTCCTGCTGCCGGCGATGCTGCCGCGCCTGCGCGACGATTGGCCCGACCTGAAGCTCTATCTTCGCGAAGAAACGAGCCAGGCCGCGTGCGAGGCGCTGCACCGCGGCCAGCTCGATTGCGTGCTGCTCGCGCTTCCCTATCCGTGTGGCGACGTCGATGCGGCGGCGCTTTTCGACGATCGCCTGTTCGTCGCCTACCCCGATGGTGAGGCGCCGCACGGAGCAACTGTCGAAGTCGATACGATCGATGAGAACCGAATGCTGCTGCTCGAGGACGGCCATTGTCTCAAGGATCATGCGTTATCGGCGTGCAACCGACCGGACCTCAGGGCGCATGCGGCGATGATGGGTACGTCGCTGCACACGCTGGTGCAGATGGTCGACAACGGGCTGGGTGTCACCTTCGTGCCGGCGATGGCAATCGAGGCCGGGATTCTCGAGGGCACGCGAGTCGACGCGAAGCCGCTCCGATCGGATCACGGCTTTCGCCGCGTCGCCCTGATCTGGCGTAAGTCGAGCCCCCGGGACAGCGAGTTCCAGCTGCTCGCCGGCGCGCTTCGCCTGATCATTGGCAAGCTTGTGCCGGCTCAGGCCGACTCTTCACCGGCCCGAATCGCCGAACCAGTTTGATTCGTCATCGCCGCGGCGCCCCGGGGGAGTGGGGGAGGGGGCGCCGCGGCGGGCCGAGAACCGATCCTTATTCGGCCGGTTCGAACTCACGCTGTGACGCTACGTCCTGCGCGCTGTTGGCGAGGTCGAAGCGGTCGGCATTCATCACCTTGGTCCACGCCTTGACGAAGTCGCGCACGAATTTCCCTGCGCAATCCGATTGAGCATAAACTTCCGCAACCGCGCGTAGCTCGGCGTTCGACCCGAAGATCAGGTCGGCACGGGTGCCACGCCAGCACTCGCCGCCGTTCGCGCGGTCGGTGGCGACATATTCCTCGTCATTGCTGCCATCCACGGCTTTCCAGACGTTGGTCATGTCGAGCAGGTTGACGAAATAGTCGTTGGTCAGCTGGCCCGACCGCTTGGTGAAGTGGCCGTGGCCGCGCTCGCCATGATTGGCACCAAGCACCCTGAGGCCACCGATCAGCACGGTCATCTCGGGTACCGACAGGCCCAGCAGGCTGGCCCGGTCGAGCATCATTTCCTCGGTTTTCACCGCCAGCTTCTTCTGACCGACGTAGTTGCGGAACGCATCGGCTTCCGGCTCCAGCCACTTGAAGCTGTCGGCGTCGGTTTGCGCGTCGGTCGCGTCGCCGCGACCGCCGGTGAAGGGCACGTTCGTCGCGCCAGCCTTCTCAAGGCCGACCACGCCGCCGAGAACGATGGCGTCGGCCATGCTGAGGTTGCCGCGCAGCCCGTCCAGCGTGTCGAGGACCTTCTTCAGTTCGGCTGGTTCGTTGACGTCCCAGTCCTTCTGCGGCGCGAGACGGATGCGCGCACCGTTGGCGCCGCCACGGTGGTCCGACTTGCGGTAGGTCGAGGCCGAGGCCCAGGCAGTCTTTACCAGCTGGCTGACCGTGAGTCCGCTGTTCGCAATCTTGGTCTTAACCGCCGCGACGTCCGCGTCAGAAGGCGTGGTGCCGGCCGGAATCGGATCCTGCCAGATGAGGTCTTCCGCCGGCACTTCCGGACCACGGTATCGAACCTTCGGTCCCATGTCGCGGTGGGTCAGCTTGAACCAGGCCCGGGCAAACGCTTCCTTGAACGCCTCATGGTCGTTGCGGAATTTCTCGCTGATCGCGCGGAACTCCGGATCGCGCTTCAGCGCCATGTCGGCGGTGGTCATCATTGTCGGGACCTTCTTGCTCGGGTCCCAGGCCGCCGGGGCCATGTCTTCCTCTTTTTGGTTGATCGGTTGCCACTGGTTGGCGCCCGCCGGCGACTGCACCAGCTCGTAATCGTAATCGAGCAGGAGCCGGAAATAATTCTCCGACCATTGGGTCGGGGTGTTCACCCAGGCCCCTTCGATGCCGCTGGTGACGGTATGCTCGCCGATGCCGCCACTCTCGTGGCCACTGACCCAGCCGAAGCCTTGCGCGGCGAGGTCGGCGCCCGCGGGGGCGCTGCCGAGCAGCGAGGCATCACCGTTGCCATGCGCCTTGCCGAAGGTGTGGCCACCGGCAGTGAGCGCGACCGTCTCTTCATGGTCCATCGCCATGCGAGCGAAGGTTTCCTTCATGTCGCGGGCCATGCCGACATCGTCATGCGGGTTGCCCTGCGGCCCTTCGGGATTGACGTAGATGAGGCCCATCTGGATCGCGGCGAGCGGACCTTCGAGCTCGTGCAGGCCGTGCTCGGCCGAGATGCGCGTTTGCACGCCCTGGTTGACCCATTTTTCTTCCGAGCCCCAGTAGATATCCCGCTCGGGCTCGAACACGTCGGCGCGGCCGCCGCCGAAGCCGAACACCGGCCCGCCCATGCTCTCGATCGCGACGTTGCCGGCGAGGATGAACAGGTCGGCCCAGCTGATGCTGTTCCCGTATTTCTGCTTGATCGGCCACAGCAGGCGGCGGGCCTTGTCGAGGTTGCCGTTGTCCGGCCAGCTGTCGAGCGGCGCAAAGCGCTGCTGGCCGCTGTTCGCGCCGCCGCGGCCATCGGCGGTGCGATAGGTCCCGGCCGCGTGCCACGCCATGCGGATGAAGAAGGGGCCGTAATGCCCATAATCGGCCGGCCACCAAGGCTGGCTGTCGGTCATCAGCGCGGTGAGGTCGCTCTTCAGGCCTTGATAGTCGAGCTTGTCGAATGCCGCGGCATAGTCGAAGTCGGTGCCGAGCGGATTGGACGCGCCGTTAGGGTTGAGGATTTCGGTCGCCAGCATCTCCGGCCACCAATCCCTGTTGGTGCGGCCAAGGAGCGCGCGGATACCACCCTCGCCATGCCCCATGGGACAGCCGCCCATCTCGCCGGTTTTCGCGTCCATGATTCCACTCTCCCAAATCGAAGCCTTGCCCTAGGCGGGCTGCGAAGGAGCCGGAAACAAGGAAAGTTCGTCAGTGAAAGTCGGAAAATCGATTAGTGCGGCTCAGTCCAGGTGCTTGAGGCCAGTGCGCAGGTAATCGTAACCGGTGACGAGCGTGAGCGCCGCGGCCAGCCAGAGGCTGAATATCCCGACCATATGGACCCATTCTTGCGCCGGTACCGCTCCGCCGAGAATGAGGGCGCCGAGCGAGATGAGCTGGAACGCCGTCTTCCATTTGGCCAGCCGGCTGACCGGAACGGAAATGTTGAGAGGAGCAAGGAATTCGCGAAGGCCGGAGACGATGATCTCGCGCAACAGGATGACGAGAGCGGGGATAATATGGAGGCCGGCAATTTCCGGCACCGGGTTCGCCTTGCGGCTGGAGATCAGCATCATTAGCACCGCCGCGATCATGATCTTGTCGGCGATCGGATCGAGGAACTGGCCCAGCCGCGAGATTTGCCCCTTGGCCCGGGCGAGATAGCCATCGAAATAATCGGTGATGCCGACCACGCAGTAGAGGACGAAGGTGATGGCGTAATCGAGCGGCGCCGGCCGCCACAGGAGGAAGACCAGGATCGGCACCGCCAGGATGCGCGAGAGCGTGAGCAGGTTCGGCAGCGACAGCATTGTCCTGCAATGAGGCGTTATAGCGTTTGGCCTCGTGCGCAAAGGTGGCTATGCCCCTCGCCAATCCCGATAACCACCGGCGCGGTCTCCGCTTGATTCAGAACGTCACCCATTTGTTGCGCGCGCGGCGGTTCCTGCCGTTGTTCACAACCCAGTTCCTAGGTGCCTTCAACGACAGCCTGTTCAAGCAGGCGGTCGTGCTGTTCGTAACCTATCAACTGCTCAAGGACCCGACCAAGGAGTTCCTGTTCAGCGGCATCGCGCAGGCGCTGTTCATCGTGCCATTCTTCCTGTTTTCGGCCGTGGCCGGCCAGCTAGCCGACGATCATGACAAGGCGCGGCTGATCCGGATCGTCAAATTCTGCGAAATCGGCATCATGCTCGTCGGCAGCGTTGGGATCTTCCTCGCAAGCAAGACGGTGATGCTGGCCGCGGTCGGGCTGATGGGCATTCACTCGACGTTCTTCGGCCCGATCAAATATGCGATCCTTCCCCAGCATCTGCAGAAAGACGAGGTGCTCGGGGGCACCGGCCTGGTGGAGGCCGGCACCTACATCGCGATCCTTGGCGGCACGGTCCTCGCCGGCATCCTCGCGCCATCGCCCGCGACTGCCGCGGCAGTGACAATCGCCATTGCGATCCTCGGCTTTTACGCCGGTCGGCAGGTGCCGCCCGCGCCGCCCGCAGCGGAACGCATTCCGTTCGATCACAATATCATCCGCGCTTCGATCGCGCTGGTCAGTGGCACAATGCACATTCGCCGATTGTTCCTGGCGATCCTGTCGATCAGCTTCTTTTGGACGATCGGCGCGGTGCTGATCTACATCTTCCCGCCGCTGGTGAAGAACGTGTTGGGGGCCGACGCCCGCGTCGCGACGCTGTTCACCGGCATCCTGTCAATCGGCATTGCGATCGGCTCGATTGCCATCAACCGGCTGTTGAAGAGCCAGGTCTCGGCCCGCTTCGCGCCCGCGTCGGTGATCGCGATGGGCGGGTTCGTGCTCCTGTTTTATTTCGTCTGCCTCGCATGGAGCAAGCACAGCGGGGCGCAACTGACAACGCTCGGCAACTTCCTCGTCCATCCGATGGCCGGGCTGCTGATCGTGGCGCTGCTCGGCGTGGCGATCACCGGCGGCATGTTTGTCGTGCCGCTCTATGCCTTTTTGACAACGACCGTGCCCAAGTCGGAAACGGCGCGCACGGTCGCGGCCAACAACATCGTCAATTCCGGCGCGATGGTGATCGGCCTTGGCCTTGGCATCGCGCTCAGCACCTTTGGGATTGGCCTGGGCCAGCTTCTGGTGGTGGCGGCGATGTGCCTGATTTCGGCCTGGCTCGGGTGGAAGCTCCACCTGGCCTGCGATTAGGGTCCGCGCCTAGGCCAGATAGGCCGAGACGAAGATAAAGCCGCCGAGGAAGGTTATCACGAACAGCCGCACGTCCGCCGCCAGCTGCGACGGAGCCCGCGCAGGAAGCGCGTCCGCGACGCGATCGAGACCGCTGCGACCGAAGGCCATCGGGTCCATGGCAAAGGCTGGACGAACACGCTGCATGGCAAAACCTTAACGCCGTTTTTACCATGTTCACAACTATCTTGGACGGAAGGCGTGCCCGCGCGTCCCATGACGGGACGCGGGCCTTCTTCGGCAGTCTGGAGTGGCCTAGCCGACCGCGCTGAGCGAGGGAGGTTCGCCGCGGCCGGTGCGTAGCGTGAGGAGATCGGTGGCCTGCTCGGCCGGCATCGCCTTGCCGAAATACCAACCCTGGCCGACCTGGCAGCCCAGCATGAGCACGGCATCGTAGGCTGCTTCGCTTTCGATGCCCTCAACGCACACCGGGACGGAGAGCGCGCTCGCGAGTGTCGTCACGGCGCGGATGATCGCCATGCTTTCCTTGTTGCAGTGGATGTTGGTGACGAAGCTGCGGTCGATCTTGATGACGTCGAACGGTAGGGACCGCAGGTGCGAGAGCGACGAGAAGCCGGTGCCGAAATCGTCGAGCGCCAGGCGGACGCCCTGATTCTTGAGGCTGGTAACGATCGAACGTGCCAGATCGAGGTCGGCGAATAGCGAGCTTTCGGTCACCTCGACGACGAGACGATCGGCGGGAAAGCCACTCTCCGACAACAGGCGGACGATGCGCTGGGCGAGCCAGCCATCGGCAAACTGGGTGGGCGAGATGTTGACCGAAATCTTGATCGACGGGTCCCATTGTGCGGCCTGGCGCAACGCCTCGCCGATGACCTGCTCCGACAGGCGCCCGATGACGCCGATTTCCTCGGCGATGGGGATGAAGACGTCCGGTGCGACGATGCCGGATAGCGGGTGGTTCCAGCGCGCCAGTACTTCGAACCCGACGATTTCGCCGGTTCCAAGGTCGATCTGGGGCTCGAAATAGGGGACGAACTGGCCGTGCTCGAGACCGAAGCGGATACCCTGCTCGATTTCTCCCTGGGCGATGAGCGCGCGCTCCATCCCTGCGTCGAACCACACCGGGCGGGCGACGCGACCGCTCTTGGCCCGGTCCATGGCGATGTCGGCGCGGCGCAGCAGGTCAGGGATGCGGACCTCGCCCGCGGGCGAGGCGGCCAGGCCAGCGAACGCGCCGACCTGGATCATGCGCTCGTCGAGCAGGAATGGGCGGGTGATGGCGCGCAGCGTGGCTTCGGCGAGAAGGTCGGCGCGTGACAGATCGGCCGGGTCGAGCGTGAAGGCCACTGCAAACTCGTCGCCACTGAGGCGAGCAATGACGGTATCGAGGCCCAGCGCTTCGTTGAGCGACGCCGCAATCTCGCGCAGCAGGCGGTCGCCCATGTCGTAACCATGCTGGTCGTTGACCGACTTGAAGCGGTGAATCTGGATCGACACGATGACCAGGTTATGGCCGCGTTCGCGGGCTGCCTCGCGCATCGTGTCGGCGCGATCGGCGAAGCCCTTGCGGTTGTAGAGTCCTGTGGCGCTGTCGGTGCTGGCGAGGACGGCGGCACGGCGCTCGCCGTCGGCGCGCAACTCGGCTTCGTGCTGGAGGTCGACGTAGCGGCGCCAGCCGAACAAGATGAGGACGACGTTGAGTGTCAGTGCCGTGCTTGCGATGCGAATGTCGGGGCCGATTTGCGGGCCGACGATACTCATGTGCTGGAAGAAGGAGCTGCCGTTCCACACGAGCAGCATGACGGCCGAGATGAGGATGGTGAGGACGACCGCTTCGCGCCGCGCATTAAGCAGGCGCGAACGCTGGGGGCGTGTCTCTAGCTGATGGTCCAACGCCGGTTCCACACCGGCCAGATAACCAACAACGATTAATAAATTATCCCTCCGAAGCGGAGGAAATCACGGGGTTTTTACGCAGGCTCAGCGCGCTGCATTGGTGCGGACGGCGGGACTCGAACCCGCACGCCCTTTAGGGGCAGAAGATTTTAAGTCTCCAGCGTCTACCGATTCCGCCACGTCCGCATCGGTTTAGACCGTGCCGCCCGCCTCCCGGCGGGCAGCACGGCAATCATAAGACGCCGTCGCCCTCGTGGAGGTTGAGCCGCTCGCGCATTTCCTTGCCCGGCTTGAAGTAGGGCACGCGCTTGGCGTTGACTGAAACCGACTCGCCGGTGCGCGGATTGCGCCCGACCCGAGCATCGCGCTGGCGCGTGGAGAACGCGCCGAAGCCGCGAAGCTCGACCCGGCCGCCCTTGGCCAGCTGGTCGGTGATTGAGTCAAATACAGCGCCGACCATGCCCTCAACCTCGCGTTGGGTAAGGTCCGGAAAATCGCTGCACAGCTTCTGCACCAATTCGGAACGGATCATCGGCATCCCCGCTGAAGGTAATTAGCGGCCCAAATCCCCCACTCGGGCCACCACTCAGGACTCACGCTGTCAGGAAACTGGGACAGGCGCAAGCCGGATTCACGCGGCGCTAATCGAAATTAGCGCCGCGTTTCCCGTTACTTCTTCTTGGACTTTTTCTCGTCCGGCTTCTTCTCGTCGGAGTTCTCGTCTGACTTCTTTTCGGCCTTCTTGTCAGCCTTTTTGTCAGCCTTCGCATCCTTGGCGGTCTGGGCGTCCTTGAGCGCCTGACCGAGGATGTCGCCGAGCGACGCGCCCGAATCGGACGAACCATATTGCGCGACGGCCTGTTTCTCTTCGGCGATCTGCATCGCCTTGATCGAGAAGTTCGGCTTCTTCGAACGGTCGAAGCCAATGACCATTGCATCGAACTTCTGGCCGACCTGGAAGCGCTCGGCGCGCTGCTCATCGCGGTCGCGGCCGAGATCGCCCCGCTTGAGGAAGCCAGTCGTACCATCGTCGCCGACCTGAACGTCGAGGCCCGCATCCTGAATGGCGCGGACGGTCACGGTAACCGTCTCGCCCTTCTTGACGCCACCAGCTGCCGAAGTGCCGCTGCTCGCGACCGTGCCGCCGGTCCCGCCGCCTTCGAGCTGCTTCATGCCGAGGCTGATGCGCTCCTTTTCGACGTCGACGTCGAGCACCTGCGCTTTGACCGTCTCGCCCTTGCGATGGAGCTGGAGCGCTTCCTCGCCCGAAACCCCCCAAGCGATGTCCGACATGTGGACCATGCCGTCGACGTCGCCTTCGAGGCCGACAAAGAGGCCGAATTCGGTCGAGTTCTTGACTTCGCCCTCGACGATCGAGCCGACCGGATGCTTATCGGCAAAGGCCGACCACGGATTCTCCTGCGCCTGCTTGAGGCCAAGCGAGATCCGGCGCTTTTCTTCGTCAACCTCGAGAACCTTCACGTCGACTTCCTGAGACGTGCTGACGATCTTGCCCGGATGGACGTTCTTCTTGGTCCAGCTCATTTCCGAGACGTGGACGAGGCCCTCGATCCCGGCTTCGAGCTCGACGAAGGCGCCATATTCGGTGATGTTCGTGACCCGGCCGCGGAACACGCCGCCGACCGGATACTTGGCCGTTGCGCCTTCCCATGGATCGCTCTCGAGCTGCTTCATGCCGAGCGAGATGCGCTGCGTGTCGCGGTTGATGCGGATGATCTGCACCTTCACCGTGTCGCCGATGTTGAGCACTTCGGATGGGTGATTGACGCGCTTGTAGCTGACGTCGGTGACATGGAGCAGGCCGTCGATGCCGCCGAGGTCAACGAACGCACCGTAATCGGTGATGTTCTTGACGACGCCATCGATCACCTGGCCCTCGGCGAGCGACTGGATGAGGCCGCTGCGCTGTTCGGCGCGCGTTTCCTCGAGGATCGCGCGCCGCGAGACGACGATGTTGCCGCGGCGGCGGTCCATCTTGAGAATCTGGAACGGCTGCGGAAGATCCATCAAAGGCTGGACGTCGCGGACCGGGCGGATGTCGACCTGGCTGCCGGGGAGGAAGGCCACGGCGCCGCCGAGGTCGACGGTAAAGCCGCCCTTCACGCGGCCGAAGATCACGCCTTCGACGCGGTTGCCGGCTTCGAATTCCTTCTCGAGCTTGTCCCACGCGGCTTCGCGGCGGGCGCGGTCGCGCGACAGCATCGCTTCGCCGGCGCTGTTCTCGACGCGGTCGACATAGACTTCGACTTCGTCGCCGATCTTGAGCTCGGCCTTCTGGCCCGGCGCGGCAAACTCGCGCAACGGCACGCGGCCTTCGCTCTTCAGGCCGACGTCGATCACCGCCATGTCATTCTCGATGCCCGTAACGGTGCCCTTCACCACCTTGCCTTCGAAGGCTTCATTCTCGCCGCCGAGGCTTTCGTTGAGGAGGGCCGCGAAATCGTCGCGGGTCGGGAATGTCGTGGTCGCCATAAGCGTCTAGGTCTTTCAAACAATCGGGCCTGCCGCGTGACCGCCACCGTGGCGGGCCTTCACATGCGGACCTGGTCAAATACACTGCCACGCCGGCCTTATGCCGATGCGGCGTCCTGCGTCCGTTCCATGGAAAAAAGCGCGTTCCGACGCCGGGTCAACCGGTTCGCCGTACGCGCTCGCCAAAAGACGGGCTGCCGCGGTTGCTGAAATGAGCCTCCGCCGGACGGTGGCGCCCTTAGCTTACAGAGGGGACGACGGCAACCCGCATTGCCGTTCGTGCAATGGCTGTTACGCTCGGGCGGGCTCGGTCGGCAAGAAGGAGGGGACGCGGTTATGCGTAAGATCGTCATCGCAGCGACGCTGTTTGCGGCTGTTCAGGGAGTCGCTCGCGCTCAGAGCGCGCCGGATCAGCCCAAGATCATCGTCGATGGCTACGGAGAGGTGAAGACCCCGCCCGACGTCGCGACGATCACCTATACGCTACGAGGTGAGGGCTCAACGAGCGACGATGCGGTCCGCGCTATGGTTGCATCCGGGCAACGCATCGAGAGTGCGCTCAAAAATCTTGATCCGGGAATAGAGCCCAAGACTCGGGAGGTTCGCGTGAGTCCGGCCAAGGGGCAGACGTGCGAGGGCGAAAGATATGACGCTGACGAGAAGCTATCGAAGGGTCCGTGCGCCATAACCGGTTACATCGCCAACCAAAGTATCACGATCCGGACTGCGGCTGTTAAGGACTCAGGCACGATGGTGGGCCTCGCCGCTAAGGGTGGCGCCTATGAGGTGCGGATCAGCAATTTCGATCTGGCCGATCCGCGGTCTGCCAGGGCTCAAGCGATCTCCGCCGCTCTGGCTGATGCGCAGGTAAAAGCCGGTGCGTTGGCGAGGGGTAGCCATCTGACCCTGGGGCCAATCATGACGATCTCGACGGTTGGCATGCAGGGATCTCAGGACATCGTGATCACCGGTTCGCGCATTCCCGCACCAAACGCGGGCTTTACGACACCCGTCACCGTAAATCTGAACGCCGAGCAGATCACGACGAGCGCGACCGTCGCGGTAACGTTTGCGATCGCCCGCTGACGTGCTTGCCGTAGGTTTTTCCCTATTGCATCTAGGGAACGAATAGGGAACATGGATCAGCGTCTAATTCGGAGTCGCTTGTCATGCTTGTGCTTGATCCTGCCTTCATGGTCGCCCTTGCGGCGGTCATCACCTCGTTGTCGGCATTTGTCTGGTCCGTGCGGCGCAAGCCGTGACTCTAGTAGCGCGCGCGGATACGGCGCCGTCTGCGAGAGTTGAGCGTCCACACCTATTCGAGAAGGAATGACGCGATGGCGAAAAAGGCGACGGGCAAGAAGGGCGGGACTCCGACCAAGCCCAAGAAGAGTTCAGGAAAGAAGCGTGCCGCGGCCGGGACTCGCTCGCGCAAGTCGGACGCGGGCGACGCCTTCATCTCGCTGCTGCAGAGTCCGCTGGTTACCGACCTCGTCGCCGTAGCGGCCACGTCCGCGCTGGCGGCGCTGGCCGCCCACCGCGGGCAGGACAGCGGCGGCAAGGGTGCCGGACAAGCCGTGAAGAAGGCCGGCAAAGCAGCGGCCGACGCCGTGAAACGGCGGCTGACCGAAGAAGTCGACGCGATTAAGCAGGCGTCGAAGGCCGCGAAGGACGGGAAAGCAACCAAAGCCTAGCGCGGCCGACGTCGCGGGTGGCTTGAAGCACCAATTGGCCAGGTTCCAATTGGTCGTGCCTGTCGGTTTCCACGCTCATCCACCCGCCCGGTGCTAGCCATTCGGCTTGGACGACTGCGGCCTCGGCTGCCGTTCCTGAGCCGGGCGCGTAGGGTGGATCGGCGAAAATCAGATCGAACGGCGCCGAGCGCGGAAGGGCAAGCGCCGAGCCGCCAATCAGGTGAGCTCGAGCTGCCGCGTTGAGCTTATCCGCGTTCCGGCGCAACGCAGCGGCGGCCGCTGCATCATTCTCGACAAAGGTTGCCGAGGCCGCGCCGCGCGACAGGGCTTCGAAGCCCAGCGCCCCACTGCCGGCGAACAGGTCGGCCACCCGAAGATCGTCGAACGAGCCGAGCCGGCTGGCCAGCATCGAGAAAAGCGTTTCGCGGACGCGGTCGGCGGTTGGCCGGGTGCCGCGTCCCGGCGGCGCGTCGAGCGTTCGCCCGCGCCACTCGCCGGCGATGATCCTCACTTCAGGGTTCGGCGAAACTCGCCAAGCTCGGCGGCGTCGATTTCGTCGACGGACCCGGGGTCGAGGCCGGCGAGGCCGAAAGGCCCGTAGGCGGTGCGAATCAGCCGCGAGACCTGCAGCCCGAGGTGGGCAAGGACGCGCCGCACCTCGCGATTCTTGCCTTCGGTCAGGCTCATCTCAATCCAGCAATTGCGGCCGGTGCGACGTTCGAGATTGGCGTCGATCGAGCCGTAATGGATGCCCTCGATGGTTATCCCTTCGGCGAGGCGCTCGAGCTGATCCTGGCTAACGGCGCCAAACGCTCGTGCGCGGTAAGTGCGGATGACGCCGGTGCGCGGCAGTTCTAGCTGGCGCTTGAGCTCGCCATCGTTGGTGAGCAGCAACAGGCCCTCGGTCATGAAGTCGAGCCGTCCGACGGGCACCAGCCGGGGCAGACCTGCGGGCAGGCGATCGTAAATCGTGGCGCGGCCCTTGGGATCGCGCTCCGCGGTCAGCGTCGCCTGAGGTTTATAGAAGCGATAGAGCCGCGCGGCCTTGGCCGGACGGACTGGGCGCCCATCGACGGTCAGACCAGTTACGTCCGTCAGCAACGTGGCCGGCGTGGTGATTGTCTCGCCATCAAGCGCGATCCGTCCTTCGGCGATCATGCGCTCGATTTCGCGGCGCGAAGCGATGCCGGCGCGCGCCAACAGCTTGGCGATGCGCTGCGGCCCGCCCTCGCGTTCGGGCGCCGCTTGCGACCCAATGCGCCGGCCCGGTTTGCGGCGCGGCACTCGCGGTTGTTTCGTTCGTTGCGGAGGTGATGTCATCTTATTCTGCTCGGAGTGTCGATGCTGTTCAGTAAGCGCAAGCGTGTCGTCAAGCGGATCCTCATCGTCGAGGACGAGCCGCTGACCGCGTTCGACACGGAAACCATGCTCGGCGCCTTCGGTTATGAAGTGGTGGCGACCCTCGACGATTTCGACCAGGCGCTCGAGCATCTCGAACGCGAGGAAGTGCATCTGGTCATCGCCGATGTCCGGTTGCATGGCGAAGATCGCGGTATCGAGCTTGCCAAAAGCGCGCAGGCGAGAGGCATTCCGACCTTGCTCGCGACCGGCCACGGCATTCCGCCGTGCGATGGAAACGCGCTCGGCTGCCTGCAAAAGCCTTATACCGAGCGCATGCTCAAGGCCGCGCTCGACGTTGTCGACCGGCACCTGCAGGGGAAGGCGGTCAAGGCGCCTCGAGGCCTCGAACTGTACCCCAGCCGCACCGACTGAGCGGATCCCCCGCCGGCGGGACTAGGCACCTGCCGAAACCAAGCTAAGGTTGCCCAAATCCGCGCAAAAAGGAGAGGCACGTGGCTGGTCAGCGCCCCAAAGGTTGGAAATTGCTGAAGGCCGCGCTGGCAACGCGCAAATCCTCCACCATGCTGGCGTTCGGTTTCTCGTCAGGCCTGCCGTTCGCGCTTCTGATCGGGACTCTGAATGCCTGGCTCGGCGAGGCCAAGATCAATCTTGCGACCATCGGCGTGCTGTCGTGGATTGGCCTCAGCTACAGCTTCAAGTTCCTGTGGTCGCCCTTGGTCGACCGGCTGCGCCTTCCGGGGCTTGAACGGATCGGGCGACGCAAGAGCTGGATCGTGTTGTGCCAGGCGGTGATGATTGCCGGATTCGCCGGACTCGCCGCGACCAATCCCGCGACCAATATCGGCACATTTGCCATCTTCGCGGTGATTGCTGCGCTGGCTTCGGCCACCCAGGACGTGGCGGTCGACGCGTGGCGCATCGACGTGGCTGACGAGACGACGCCGGTCGAACTGCTATCGGCAATCTACCAGTTCGGCTATCGCATCGCCTCAATCGTGGGCGGTGCGATTGCGCTGGTGCTCGCCGCGCGGATGAGCTGGTCGCTGGTGTACTTGCTGATGGGCGGGCTGATCGGCCTGATGGTCCTGATCGCCTTGCGCGCTCCGGACACGCCGCGGCCCGACACCGATGTGCTGCACAAAGAACTGGAAGAGCCGGGAGCGCTCGAACCCAAGGCGCGCATGATCGCCCTCGCCATCGTCGGCGCCAGCTGGACATGGGCGATCTTCAATATCGGACGCTTCATGGTTTCGATGCTGACCACGGCGCCGGGGGAGAAGCAGCCGTCGGTTGCCGATTTCACCAAATACTATGGGCCGTGGATCATCTTTGCGACGGTGATCGTACCGCTAATCGTATCCGCCGTGATCAACTGGCTGCGTAACCGCAACCGCTATGTTCTGGCCAAGGCAGACCACCGCCACACGCCGGCCCGGAATGCATTCAATCACCTCTACGTTGCGCTGGTCGCGCCGCTTGGCGAGTTGTCGGCGCGTCTCGGCTGGGGCGTGCTGATCGTCATCGGCATGATCCTGACCTACACGCTCTGCTACAACATCTGGTCGTCGTTCGCCTTCCCCTTCTACCTCGATCACCTCCATTATACGAAGGACGAAGTCGCGTTCGCGTCGAAGGTTTTCGGCATCATCATGACCATGGTCGGAATTGCGATCGGCGGATATTTGTTCGCCCGGATCGGGCGCCTGCCGACGGTTTTGATCGGAGCAATCCTGCCCGTGTTCGGCAACTTCGTTTACGCTGACCTGGCCGAGGGCGGAGCCCGGCTCGACGCGGTGGCCGGCACGATCGGCCTCACCCAATTGTTCGGCCTGTTCGGGTTCGACGAGCGGATGGTCCGCCTGCTGCTCGCCATCTCTTATGAGAATATCTCGACCGGCATCGCGGGCGCGGCGTTCGTCGCCTATCTGTCGGGCATCGTCAGCAAGCGCTTTACTGCCGTACAATATGCCCTGCTGTCGTCGCTGACCTTCCTGATCGGCTCGCTCGGGCGCGGCATCGCGGGCGAAGCCTTCGATATCTACGGCTATGCGACCGTGTTCCGCTGGACCGCGGCAGCCGGTGCGTTCGCGAT
>Ga0207668_10000154_pt1 | contig 47517 bp, 53 predicted proteins | sample KBSS43metaG_FD_184323 | JGI IMG/M metagenome (GOLD analysis project Ga0207668, IMG submission 184323) | Switchgrass rhizosphere microbial communities from Kellogg Biological Station, Michigan, USA - KBS S4-3 metaG (SPAdes) (version 2) | ecosystem: Host-associated > Plants > Roots > Rhizosphere...
GCCCTCGGCCGCCGCCCACGGCGAGATGTGGACCATGTTGATGCTGATCACCGCATCGGCCTGCGCGACCGGCCAGCTGTCGGGATCGGCCGCATCCAGCCTAAGCGCCGGCAGCAGGTTCGCCAGCCCAGCCGACGCCCGCCAGGCGGCGATGCTCTCCAGCGCCTGCGCGTCCACGTCCGTCGGCCGCCACTGCAGGGTAGGGAAAGCAGCGGCGTTGAAGACGGCGTGCTCGCCCGCCCCCGCGGCGACCTCCAGCACCAGACCGCTCGCCGGAAGGCGTGAACGAAGCACCTCCAGGATGGGGCCGCGGTTGCGAGCGGTGGCGGGCGAGGTGAGCGCGCCGGGGGAAGGAGCGTGGGGCATGGTGGAGATTGAGGGGGCTTAAGGTTGTGTTGGCCAGTGGGAACGTGAACGCCAGGAGGGGAACTTCCCTCCGCTCCAGGAGCGGGACGTTCGCCAGCGCCCAAACGCGGTGGCGAATCCTACAAAATTTCTTTGAATGGCTTTCGTTCGAGGCGCGCGGACCGAATTTTCTTGCGGAGGAACTCAATCAGATCGTCGCCGCGCTCTAGGAGGACGACAATTTCGTCGACCGTACACAGCACGAGCACCCGTTGATTTAGGAAGCCGACGGCCGCTTCAATTGCGCTCGGCGTGTAGCCTGAATTCGAGATGAAAAGGCCTGAAACGCCCGACCGGAGCATCAAGCGGCTCAAATGCGGACCGAGTTCAGCGTGGCTGATCTTCTCCGCCCACCACTTCATTTCAACGAGAAACAGCTCGTGATCCACTTCGATCACACCATCGACCTGCTCCACCACGCCGCCTGCGTCGCCGGTTCGCCGGAAATCCTCGGTAATCAGCACACCGCAGGCCGCGAAGAGTGCGTTGAGAGTGCGCTCTAGTTCTTTGCCTCGCTTGTGTGGGTCTGAGTGTTGCGAGAGCGCGATAAGGTCATCCTTGGCCCGGCGCGCCGCCTCTGTCTTCGTGCAATAGCTGTCCCACGCAACCATTAAATCCCGGCGTTTCTCAAACGTATCTCTACCGCGATAAGGCCTTCGAGATGGGCGGGCATAGGAAAGATGCGAGAGCGCCAGAGCTTGGTCGATTATCTCTTCGGCGAAGTCCGTTTGATCGATTGCCCAGTTCTGGAACGACGCGCGGAAGCCGTGGACGGTGATATCGTCGCGGTTCATGCGCGCCAGCACGGACAGCAGCGCCATGTTCGACATGGGCAGCCCGGACTTTCGATTGGGGAATACAAGCGCGCTCTGGTCCTTCCCGTCGCAGGCTTCCGCCATGATCTGAAGTGCGCGGCCAACCAGCGGGACCCGATGATCTTTCCCAGACCGCGTTCGGCTTGCGGGAATGGTCCAAACCGCTTCGGCGAAATCGACTTCACAGCACCGCGCGGCAATGGTCTCGCTGGAGGCTGTGGCTAACAGCACGACCAACTCCAACATCCTTGGGGTGACGCCCTCACGCTTTCGAAGTTCACTCAGAAATCGTGGGATCTGTTCATAAGGCATCGCTGGAAGGGGCTCGCGCGAGCGCTTCCGCTTCGGTGGGAGGATGAGGGAGAGATGACCCTTCCAGCGCGCAGGGTTCTCGCCAGCCCTCAAGCCCTGAGCCTTCGCGGCGTCCAACACTCGCGCGATCCGTGAGCGGACGCGATCTGCCATCTCGGGAATTTCACCCCAGATCGGACGCAAAACCATCAGTACGGCGTTGGTGTCTACCTCTGAGATTTCCATATCCCAGATAGGCCCGCCGTACCTCTCCAAGCTGCCGCGCCAGTCTTCCCGATGCTTGATGTTTCTGAAGCTATTTTCGATGTGGCCGAACAAATTCAGTGCAAACTCGCCGAACGTCGGGCCGGTAGTTGAGTGGGGGGCGTTCACGCCGTCGATTTCTCGTTAGAATCAAGAAAGCATTGGCATTTTAAAGCAAGGCGGCGTCGATGGCCTATCCTAGTAGGACCACCACTGCCGAGGCCTCTGCATCGCTCGGCAGGTTTCCTCACTAGGCGAGCTCTTGCTGGGCGGGTCGGTATCTCCGAATGGCGGACGTTTCCAGTCGGGATCTCGGGCCGCGGGCACGGTGAAGGTGGGTGGGTTCCGGGAACCGTACGTTGCCAACTTCGGCTGAGGGTCAAGTAAGCCCTTTCCACCGCCCCCCTACTCCCCCCTCAGCCTATCCGACGCCCCCTCGATCCGCTCCTTCAAGAGCCGCATGAACTCCGCGCGCTTCAGGCCGGGCGGGATCGGCTCCAGGTATTCGAAGACGATCGTGCCGGGCTTCCTGATGAAGCCGTGGGCCGGCCAGTGGACGCCGGAGTTGGTGGCGACGGGGTGCACCGGGACGTCGATGTCGCGGTAGAGGGCGGCGACGCCGGGCTTGTAGGCGGCCGGGGCGCCGGGCGCGGTGCGGGTGCCCTCTGGGAAGATCACCACCTGGCGGCCTTCGGCGAAGCGGGCCTGGGCTTCGCGCACCAGCTTGCGCAGCGCCGCGGAGTGGGCCTCGCGGTCGACGACGATGCAGCCGACCCGCTGGGCGTACCAGCCGAACCAGGGGATCCACATCAGCTCCTTCTTCATCACGAAGGCGGAGGCGGGGAGCACGCCGAACTGCGCGAAGACGTCGAGCATGCACTGGTGCTTGGGCGCGACGAGCGCCGCGCCGGCTGGGATGTGCTCGCGCCCGCGGATCTCCACCCGCACCCCGCAGATCCGCAGCAGGGCCAGCACGCCCGCGCTCCAGGCGCGGAACATGCAGAGGATGCCGCGCGGCGGGCCGAGCAGCAGCGGGCTGCAGCCGACCGCGACCAGGACGGACCACAGGTAGAACAGCGCCACGAACAGGGCGGAGCGGGCGGCGGTCACCTAGGAGCCCTTCTGCAGGGCTGCGCCGGGCGCCGGCGTCTCGCGTGGGCCCAGGCCCAGCACGGCTTCGCGGGCGAGGATCGCCAGGTACTTGGAATACTCCATCACCATCAGCCGGGCGCTTCTCGGCCGGCGCCACCAGCCCCTAGCCTTCAGGGCCGGCGTGGGAACGGCGTAGGTCTGCAGCTCGAACTGCGGCTCGCGCATGACGGCGCGCAGCTCCAGCATGGCGCGGGGCATGTGGTAGTCGGCGGTGACGACGATCAGCCGCTTGAAGCGCATGCTGCGCGCCCAGTCGGCGGTCTCGCGCGCATTGCCCACGGTGTCGGCGGCCATGAAGCCCAGGTCCACGCAGCAGTCGTAGAGGCGCCTGGCCGGCTTGGAGACGTTGCGGATGTCCTCGCGGGTCGCGCCCGGGTTGACGCCGCTGATCAAGAGCCGGCGGCCCATGCCGTCTTGCAGCAGGCCCAGCGCCGCGGCGATGCGCTCGTTGGAGTTGGGGCCGGTCAGGGCGACGATCCCGTCGGCCGCGTCGGGATCGGGCGCCGGCGTCGACTGCTGGACCCGGCCGGCGAAGGCCAGCAGACCGGCGAACCAGATCAGCGCCAGGACCAGGAAGGCGGCGATCGACTTCATTGCATGTCCTGGATCAGGCGAAGCGCGGTCACCCGCGCCGCGATCGCCGCGACGGCGGCGGCCAGCAGCGGGCAGGGCAGCACCGCCAGGAGGTCGGACCAGGCGACGGGCAGGGCGGGGGTCAGGCCCTCGCTGCCGCCGAAGATGCGCAGGACCGCGCCGGCGAGGATGGCGCCGCCCGCGCCGATCAGGCCGGCGAGCGCGGTGGCGCGGGCGAAGCGGAACTGGAACAGGCGGGCGATGAAGGCGTCCTCGGCGCCGGTGAGGTGCAGCACCTCGACCACGTCGCGCTGGGCGGCGAGGCCGGCGCGGGTGGCGAAGGCCACGGCCGCCCCGGCGGCGCCGGCGATCAGCAGGAAGATCAGCGCCCCCATGCCGCGGGCCATGCCGGCGGCGCGCCGCACGTCCTTCAGCCAAAGCGTGTGGTCGTCGATGATGCCGTCGATGCCGGCGGTCTTCAGCGCCGCCTTCAGCTCGGTGGCGGTGGCCGGGCGCTTGGCGTCGAGGTGGACGGCGACGAGGCGTGGAACGGGCAGGTCCTCGACGTCGGCGACGTCGCCCAGCCAGGGGCGCACCAGCTCGTAGGCCTTCTCGGGCTCCAGGGCGCGCACTTCGGCCACGCCCTCGACGCCGGCCATCGCCTCGGCGGCGCGGGCCGCGGCGCTGTCGGGCGTCTCGCCCGGGCGCGGGCGCACGATCACGGTGGCCTCCTCGGCGAGCTGGCCGCTCCAGCCGCGGGCCGCCCGGTCGGCGGCGAGGACGCCGATGGCGGTCATGCAGGCCAGGAAACAGAGCACGGCGACGACGAACACCAGGTAGCCGTCGCGGGTCTCGGCCTCGGGCAGGAAGGGGGCCGGCCGCCAGCGGGCGGGATCGAAGATCTCGCTCATGCCAGCGCGGGCCCCTGCGGCGCCAGCAGGTCCAGCTTGCCGTTCTCCAGGTGGAAGGCGGGCCGCCCGGACCGCGCCACCAGGTCCTGGTCGTGGGTGGCGATCAGGACCGTCGCGCCCAGCCGGTTCAGCTCGACGAACAGCCGGTAGATGCGCAGCGCCATCTCGTGGTCGACGTTGCTGGTGGGCTCGTCGGCCAGCAGGATCTGCGGCCGGTTCACCACGGCGCGGGCGATGGCCAGGCGCTGCTTCTCACCGCCCGCCAGGGTCGGCGGCAGCGCGTGCATCCGCCCGCCCAGGCCCACCCAGGTGAGCAGCTCGGCGACGTCGCCGCGGTATTCCTGGGCGTCGAGCCCGGCGATGCGCAGGGGAAGGGCGGCGTTGTCGAAGGCGCTCATGTGGTCGAGCAGCAGCAGGTCCTGGAACACCACCCCTATGCGGCGGCGAAGCTCGGGGCGGGCTGACCCTTCGGCGTTCGCCACGTCCTGGCCGAACAGGTGGATCAGCCCCTTCGACGGACGCGCCGCCAGATAGATCAGCTTGAGGAGCGAGCTCTTGCCGGCGCCCGACGGCCCGGTGAGGAAGTGGAAGGAGCCGGGCGCCAGGCCGAAAGTCAGGTCGCGCAGCACCTCGGGCCCTCGCCCGTAGCGCATCGAGACGTCGTCAAAGCGAACCACCTCGTCGGGATCGTTCGCCGAGGAGGCGATGGGGTTTCTGGACATGGGGGCCGAAATCGGCGACCTCGGAGGAGGTTGCTGGAGCGTCCGATTCGGCCGTCATGATACTGACCTGTCCAGAGTGCGCCACCAGCTATTTCGTCGACGCCGCACGCATACCCTCGGCCGGGCGCAAGGTGCGCTGCTCGACCTGCGGCCACCGCTGGACGGCCGGCCCGGACGGCGAGCCGATGGCGGCGTCGCCGGAGTTCGCCGAACAGGTTTCCGAGCCGGAGGCCGCGCCGCCCGAGCCTGAAACCGCCGAGGACGATTCCGACATCGTCGCTGTCGAGCCTGAGCCCGCGCCGCTGGTCGTGCCGATCGCGCCAAGGGCGGCGCCGTCGCGCAAGGGCGGACGCGACGAGGGCCGCTCGTCCAACGCGCTGCTATGGGCGGGCGCGGCGGGCCTCGCCGCCGCGCTGATCGCCGGCCTGGTCGTCTTTCGCGACCAGGTGGTGCGGCTGTGGCCGGCGACGTCGACCGCCTATGCGGCGCTGGGCCTGGAGCTGGCCGGCGGCGGCCTCGTCATCGAGGGCATCAAGGCGCAGCCCGTCTTCCTGGCCGGCCGGCCGGTGCTCTCGGTGACCGGGGCGATCCGCAATCCGCGCGGCGAGGCGATCGACTCTCCGCCGGTGCGAGTGACCCTGTTCGACAGGTCCGGCAAGCCGGTGGCGGCGAAGATCGCCCGCCCGGCGGACGCCGCCATCCCCGCCCAGGCCAGGCGGCACTTCGTCATAACCCTGATCGACCCGCCGGCCAGCGCGCGCGACCTGGAAGTCCGCTTCGAGGGTAAGGGCGGCAAGGGCGCTCGCGCCCAGGCCGAGGCGCGGCCGGCCGCGGCCGCCGCAGAACCGCCGGCGGCGTATGCGCCCGAGGCGGAGCCGCCGCCGGCTGCGCCCGAACCTGCGCCGCACGGCCCGGCCGGACTGTCTCCCGCCGCGGCGTCGGAACATGGCTGAGACCGTCGGGACCGTCCTGCTGACCGAGGCCGAGGTCGCCGGCCGGGTCGAGGCGCTGGCCCGGGCGATCGCGCCCCGGATCGACGACGAGACGGTGGCGGTCTGCCTGCTCACCGGCGGGCTGTGGTTCTGCTCGGATCTGATGCAGGCGCTGGCCAGGGCCGGGCGCCACGTCCGATTCGACGCGCTCTGGCTCGCCTCCTATCGGGACGAACGGGTCTCGACCGGGCGCTGCGAGGTCCGCGCCGACCTGCAGCGGCCGCTGGTGGGCCGCAAGGCTCTGGTGGTGGACGACGTGTTCGACACCGGCCTCTCACTCAGCGAGGCGCACCGGCTGGTCAAGGACGCGGGCGCGGCGCAGGTGCTGACCGCCGTCTTCGCCCGCAAGCCCTGGCCCGAGCCGCGGGCCATCGAGCCCGATTTCGTCGCCTGGGAGGCGCCGGCGCGCTACCTGGTCGGCTACGGCATGGATTCCGCCGGCGCCTACCGCGGCCTGCCCTACGTCAGCGCGCTGGACTAGCTAGACCTCGGCGATCAGCGTCGGCCAGACGTTCATCTCGGCCCCGGCGACGGCGTCGGCCATGCCCTTGATGCCGCCAGATCGAAACCTCTTCCGCGCCGCAAATTCTGGCTCTCCTCCCTGGTTAGGACGGACCTTGGCAGGCCGACATCCACGGCCAAGGCGGCGGGCGGTCCCCGCTCCGGTCGGCCCGCGGGTTCTCTCGCCCGCGAGGCGGGGAGGCCAATTCGAGGCGGAACACCGCTGATGGGCGCGGGGTTTTTGGGTTCCAACCGATAAGATGGAGAACGGTCATGGCCCAGCGGCTGGACGGAAAGCGCATCGCCGTACTGGCGACGGACGGCTTCGAACAGGTCGAACTGGAGCGGCCTCTGGAGGCGCTCCGGCAGGCCGGCGCCCAGGCGGAGGTGGTCGCCCCTGACGGCGGCGAGATCCAGGGCTTCAACCACCATGACAAGGGCAGCAAGGTTCCTGTGGACCGGCCGCTCGCCGAGGCGGATGCGGAGGCCTATGACGGCCTGGTGCTGCCTGGCGGAGTGATCAATCCGGACCAGCTGCGGCTGAAGGCGGAAGCCATCGACTTCGTGCGCAGCTTCGTTCAGGCGCAAAAGCCGATCGCCGCCATCTGCCACGGGCCGTGGACGCTGATTGACGCGGGCGGAGTCCAGGGCCGCCGGATGACGTCGTGGCAGTCGCTGCGCACCGACCTGACCAACGCCGGCGCCCAGTGGGTCGACGAGGAGGTGGTCGTCGACCGCGGCCTGGTGACCTCGCGCAAGCCCCAGGATCTCGACGCCTTCTGCCGCAAGATGATCGAGGAGTTCGCCGAAGGCCGCCACGCTGGGCGTGGGGACCGGTTGCAGAGCGATACCCCCTCGGCTCCGCCGCCCGTCGCCTGAGGGCGGGGCGCCCGGCCGCCCACCTCTCAGAGCCAGGGGGCGGGGCGTTCGCGCTCGAGCATCTCCTCGTAGGTCGGGCGCGGGCGGACGATCGCCCACTGGTCGCCCTTGACCAGCACCTCGGGAACCAGCGGGCGGCTGTTGTACTCGCTGGCCATGGCCGCGCCGTAGGCGCCGGCGCTCATGAAGGCCACCAGGTCGCCGGGCTCAAGCGGGGCGAGCGCGCGGTCGCGGGTGAAGGTGTCGCCCGTCTCGCAGACCGGACCCACCACGTCGTAGGCGACGGCAGAGCCTGGGCGCGGGCGCACCGGGCGGATGTCGTGGTAGGCGTCGTACATCGCCGGCCGCACCAGGTCGTTCATGGCTGCGTCGAGCACCAGGAAACGGCGGCCCTCCGGCCGTTCGTGGATGTGCTGCACCTGGGCCACCAGCACGCCGGCGTTGGCGGCGATGACGCGGCCGGGCTCGAAGGCGAGCTGCACGTCCAGCCCCGCCGTCACCCGCGCGATCATGGCCGCATAGTCTTCCGGGCCCGGCGGTTCGGCCTGGTTGAAATAGGGCACGCCCAAGCCCCCGCCGAGGTCGAGGCGCTCGACCTGCAGGCCTTCGGCCCGCAGCCGCTCGACCAGGCCGCGCATCTTGCGGAAAGCGGCCTCCATCGGGGCGAGGTCGGTGATCTGGCTGCCGATGTGGCAGGCGACGCCCACGGCCTTCACGCCCGCCATGTTCGCGGCGTTGGCGTAGAGCCGCTCGGCCTCGGCGAAGGAGACGCCGAACTTGTTCTCCGCCTTGCCGGTGGAGATCTTCGCATGCCCGCCGGCTTCGACGTCCGGATTGACCCGGATGGCGACCGCCGCGCGCTTGCCGAGCCTGCGTCCGACGGCGTCGATCAGCTTCAGCTCCGGCTCGGACTCGACGTTGATCTCGGCGACGCCGATCTCGAGGGCGAAGGCGATCTCGGCCTCGGTCTTGCCGACGCCGGAGAAGACGATGCGCTCGGGCGCGACGCCAGCGGCGAGCGCGCGGCGGATCTCGCCCTCCGACACCACGTCGGCGCCGGCGCCCAGCTGCGCCAGGGTCCGCAGCACGGCGACGTTGGAGTTGGCCTTGACGGCGAAGGCGATCAGCGGCTCGCGCAGGCCCGCGGCCAGCAACGCGTCGCGCAGCACGGTCAAGTGCCGCTCCAGCGTGGCGCTCGAATAGACATAGACCGGCGTGCCGACCGCCTGGGCGATGGCTGACAGCGGCACGCCCTCACAGGCGAGCTCGCCCCCCTGCAGCTCGAAATGGTTCATCGCGGAGGATTGGCGTAGGGATTGCCCATCGCGCCCTGCGGACCGGTGCCGAGCGGATCGGGGCTCTGGCCGAGCAGCGGGTTCACGCGGGGCGGGGACGGGTCGAGGTTCTGGCTGCGCGGATCGATGGTGCGGAGCGGCCGGGACGCGTCGCGCCGCTCGGCGCCCTCGTCGCTCGCCTGGGCCGGGGCTGCGGCCTTGCCGAACAGCGGCGCCGGCCGCTGCAGCTCGCCCGTCTTGCCGCAGCCGGCGAGAGCGGCGCAGAGCGCGGCGGCGGCCAGGGCCGGCGCGCAGGGCGAAACACGGATCATTGCAAGATCTCCTTCCAGCGCTGGATCTGCGCGCGAACCTGATCGGGGGCGGTTCCGCCATAGCTTCTGCGGCTGGCGACCGAGGCCTCGGGCGTCAGCACCTCGAAAACGCGGCCGTCGATGCGCGGCTCCAGCGCCTGCAGCTCCGACAGCGGCAGGCCGGGCAGGTCGCACCCCAGCGCCTCGGCGCGCTTGACCGCGGCGCCGGTGACGTGGTGCGCGTCGCGGAACGGCAGGCCGAGCTCCCGCACCAGCCAGTCCGCCAGATCGGTGGCGGTGGAGAAGCCGGCGGCGGCGGCGGCGGCCATGCGGGCGGCGTCCGGCTCCAGGTCCGCCACCATGCCCGCCATGGCCCGCAGCGAAAGCTCCAGCGCGTCGAAGGCCTCGAAGGTGGGGACCTTGTCCTCCTGCATGTCCTTCGAATAGGCGAGCGGCAGACCCTTCATCACCATCGCCAGCTGGTTGAACGAGCCCAGCGCCTTGCCCGCCTTGGCGCGGACCAGCTCGGCGGCGTCGGGGTTCTTCTTCTGCGGCATGATGGAGGAGCCGGTGGTGAAGGCGTCGCTCAGCCGAACGAAGCCGAACTGCGGCGTCATCCAGATCACGATCTCTTCGGCCAAGCGCGAGAGATTGAGCGCGCAGATCGCGCCGGCGGCCAGCGCCTCCAGGGCGAAGTCGCGCGACGAGACGCTGTCCAGCGAATTGGCGGTCGGCCGGTCGAAGCCCAGGGCCTGCGCGGTCATGTGGCGGTCGATGGGGAAGGGCGACCCGGCCAGGGCGGCGGCGCCCAGCGGGCTCTCGTTCATCCGCGCGCGCGCGTCTGCGAAGCGGCCGGCGTCGCGGCCGAACATCTCCACATAGGCCATCAGGTGATGGCCGAAGGTGACCGGCTGGGCGGGCTGCAGATGGGTGAAGCCCGGCATCAGGGTCGCGGCGTGGGATTCGGCCTTGGCCAGGAGCGCCTGCTGAAGCGCCTTCAGCAGGCTGGCGGTGCGGTCGCAGGCGTCGCGCGCCCAGATCCGGAAGTCGACCGCCACCTGGTCGTTGCGCGAGCGGGCGGTGTGCAGCCGCCCGGCGACCGGCCCGATCAGCTCCCGCAGCCTGGCCTCCACATTCATGTGGATGTCCTCGAACTCCTCGCGGAACGGGAAGGTGTCCTTGGCGATCTCGTCTTCGATCGTGGCGAGGCCCTGCTGGATGGCCGCCTCGTCCTCGCTTGAAATCACGCCGGCCTTGCGCAACATCGCGGCGTGCGCGCGGGACCCCGCAAGGTCCTGCTGCGCCAGCCGCCGGTCGAAGCCGATCGAGACGTTGATGGCTTGCATCAGCTCGGCCGGCTTGTCGGAGAAACGGCCGCCCCACATCGCCTGCCCGCCAGGCGCGGTCTTCGGTGCGTCAGAGGAGTCGTCAGTCATATGAGCGATCAATCCGGGGCGTCGCCTATCGACGGTCGTTCAAGGGGCGGCTGGTTGAAGTGGGCGATCGTGGGCGTCGCCCTCTTCGGCGTTGCGGCGGTTCTCTACATCATCGTCCAGGCTTCGTCTAAACCTCAGCAGGAGGGCGGGCTGAAGTCGGTCGCCCGCGGCGAGATGAAGAAGCTGGAGGTTCCGCTGGAGGCGACGGCCGCGCCGGTCCACGCCTTCCACGACGGCGCCGGCCAACCGGTCCAGGTGGCCGATTTCAAGGGCAAGGTCCTGGTGCTCAACCTGTGGGCCACCTGGTGCGCGCCGTGCGTGGCGGAGATGCCGACGCTGGCCAAGCTGGCGGCCGCTTACGCCGGCCGGCCCGTGGCCGTGGTCCCGGTGAGCGTGGATACCCAAAAGGATGTCGAGAAGGCTCGCGCCTTCATCGGCAAGAATGCGCCGCTCGCTTTCTACAGCGATCCGGAGATGAAGCTGCCGTTCGCGTTCAAGCCGCCGGTGAGCGGCATGCCGACCACGGTGATCTACAGCGCCGACGGCGTCGAGCTGGGACGGCTGTCAGGCGGAGCGGACTGGTCCGGCGCCGACGCGCGCGCGGTCATCGACCGCGCGCTCGCAGAGCGCTGAGCCGCTTCAGGCCAGCTCGCGCTCCTGCGTTGGGCTCGCCTGCGCGGCGAGGGTGCGAACCAGCGCCAGCAAGCTCGAGCGGGTGTCCGGCGACAAGGTCTCGAACGCCATCAACAGCTCCATCGCGCCAGGCGTGCGCATCCGCGTCAGCAGTTCGATGTCGCCGGTCGACCCCGAGCCCTCCGGCTGATCCAGCACGTCCATCAGGTCCACCACGCGGCAACGCAGCGCGCGGGCGATCTGGACGAGCCGCGAAAAGGAGATCCGGTTCGCGCCATTCTCGTATTTCTGGATCTGCTGGAAGCTGACGCCGCACTGTTCGGCCAGTCCCTCTTGAGAGATGCCGAGACTGCGTCTCCGGATCCGCACCGCCGCACCAAGGGCGATGTCCATCGGGTCAGGCGCCTTGGTCGAAATTTCACTCACGTCACGTTCCTCCGCCAGGCCGCGGTCTCGTAGGCGGTCCGCGTGCCGAGCAACAACTTACGCGCTTTATTTCAACGCTGAAAACCCAAAGCAATCAACGCGTGCAACCTTGACTATTTGTCGCGGGTTGTCAGCGCATGGTCGAGCCAGACATTGCGCGCCGGGGCGGGGCTCCGAGAAGCCGCCGCGACGGTGAATCGGCCTCGCGAGCGGGCGCGGTTTTCGGCGCAGCGGCGGCGGCTCTCGCCTCGGCGGGACTGGTCTACTGGATCGGATTGGCCAAGGATCCGACGCTCGGCGCGCCGCCGGTGCAGGTCGCGCTTCCGGCTGCGCAGGAGCTGCCGCCGGCCCGGGCCGACGCGGCCGAGGTGATCCGCGCTCACGAACAACTGCAGGATGAGTACGCAGCCGGCGGCTCGGCGGCGGTGGCCCGCCTCGCCCGCACCTGCGCAAGGGACCTTGCGGCGCACCCCGGCACGCTCGATTTCTGCCTTGCATTCAACGCCTTCGCCACATCGCTTGCGCCCGAGGCGCCGCCGCTCGGGGAACAGCGTGAGCTGCTGCTGATCCAGGCGGCGTTGCCGCCCGGCGGGGACGCCTGGGCCAGGCTCGGCCAGATCCGCGCCCTTGTTCGACAGGTCGGCCTGCAGGGTCAGCCGGGTCCTCGGCGCGAGATCGCCGCCGCCTCACCCCCGCAAAGCGCCGCCGCCAAGTCGGCCGCCGCCAAATCCGCCGGCGTCAGGGCGAGCGCGGCCTGCCGTCGCCGCGCGCCGGCCGCCCCGCGCACGGTTTGTTCGAGCCCGGCCCTTCGGAACGCCGATTTGCGGCTGCGCGCCGCCTACCGCAAGGCGGCCGACGCTGGAGTCAGCTCCCGGACTCTCGGCCGCGACCAGCGCCGATTCAGGATCGCGGTGCAGAAGGCTGCGCCCAATCGCGCGTCGGTCGCCCGCCTCTACGCCCGCCGAATCCGGACGCTCGAGAGCCAGGCGCGCCAAGCCGGCGGTTAAGCTTCTGGTGACCGAAGCACCGACGAATCTGGGATTCCGTCGCCAACGAATCGAAGCCATGCGAGCCAGTCGTACCCAAACCCACTTCGACCACGGGGCCGCCCTGCGCGTGCCGCCGCCGCACGACGCCAAGAACTGGCGGACGCTCTGGATGTGGCTTGGCGAAGGCGCCCACCTGATCTCGGAGGCCGGGTGCGTGCAGGTGCTGACGCCGGAGGGGCCGGTCATCGCCCATTCCGGCGATTGGATCGTTCTGTCTCACTCCGGATGCTTCCACGTCGCTCACGCCGCGCGAAACTGCGACGCCTGAGCGGCCTCGACAATGGGGCGTAAATCGACACTCTGCGCCGATGAGCGAGCTGTTCCGCCTGCCGCGCGCCGTGCGTCGCGATCCCGCCGTGGAGGCGTGGTTCGCCGCGCCCGGCGAAGAGCTTCGGCGCCTCGCCAGGCCCTGGTTCGATGAGATGCGCGCCTGCGGGCCGGACGTCGGCGAACTGCTGCACGACGGATTTCCCACCGCCTGCGTCGATGACGCCGCCTTCGCCTACGTGGCCGCGTTCAGCGCCCATGTGAACGTCGGCTTCTTTCACGGCGCGACCTTGAAGGATCCGGACCGTCTGCTTGACGGCGCCGGCAAGCGCATGCGGCACGTCAAGATCCTTTGGGGCCGGCCTGTGGACGAGGCGGCGTTGAGCAGGCTGATCGCGGCGGCCTACGCCGACATGCGGAAGCGTCTTGGAACGGACGGACAGGGCCCTCTATCGCTGTAATCGAAAAATGCTATTGCGAGCTATTCGCACTTGCATATAATGACGATCACAGCGGCGCTCGCAGGAGCGCCTGGATAGGGTGGATCGGGCGAAGTGTACGTCTGCAACTGCAATGGCATCCGGGAACGTGAAGTCCGCGACGCGATCGCCGCAGGCGCCCGCCGACCCGCCGAAATCTTCCGGTCCAAGGCCTGCTCGCCCAAGTGCGCCAAGTGCGTCTGCGATATGCGCGGAATGATCACGGAAGCGCGCGAGACCCTCCGGTACGCAGCCGAATAGCGGCCAGGCCGTTATCCTATTGCAACCTACAGCGGATCGGCCGAGGGTCGCATCGCGTGTTGCAAGGAGAACCCAATGAAAGGTGATGCGGCCATCATTGCGCGCCTGAACGAGGTGCTGACGAACGAACTGACGGCCGTGAACCAGTATTTTCTCCATGCACGCATGCTGGATAACTGGGGGTGCCGGCGTCTCGGCAAGATCATCTACGATGAGTCCATCGGCGAGATGAAACACGCCGACAAGTTGATCAAGCGCATTCTCTTCCTGGACGGGCTGCCTAACCTTCAAGACCTGGGCAAGCTGGCGATCGGCGAGACGGTTCAGGAGGCCCTGACCGCCGATCTCGGCGTCGAGGTGGGCGGCCGTGGGACCTTGGTGGTGGGCGTCGCCCAGTGCGAAGCCGCCCAAGACTATGTCAGCCGCGAGATCCTCGAGGAGATCCTGCGCGACACCGAGGACCACATCGACTTCCTGGAGACCCAGCTCAAGCTGCTGACCTCCATGGGCGAGGCCAACTATATCCAGAGCGCCGCAGGCGAACTCGAAGAGTAGGCCCTGGCGCCTCGGGGTGTCCGCTCCCACCTTGGGTAGGACGGAGCTGACCCATGCGCGCCCTTGCCGCCTGCCTTCTCGTTTTCAGCCTGACCGCGGTTCCAGCCGGCGCTCAGACGCTGCAGCAGTCCATGGACGCTGAGCTGCGAGCGAGCGCGTTGCGCGATCTGCAGAGCATGGCGGACCAGCGGGCGGTCGCTCAGCACAACGAGCTGATGAATCTGGAGGCGCAAATCCGCACCCAGCGTGCGCTTTCGGACGTGCAAGCGCAGAGCTACCGGCCCATTCTAGCTACGCCGCCGTCGTCAGGCGCGCAGCCGCAGATCGATACAAGCCGTCTGGCCTCCATCCCGGATTCCAGGCTGGCCGCCTCCAACGCCGCCGTGAAGGCGGCCGCCGAGAACCGTCGCTGAAGCGGGCGGAGCGACTGACGCAGCTGCGGCGTTAGGCTTTCGATTCCGGCTTCAAGGACAGAAACCAATGCGCTGGGAAGGCGGCCGCCGGTCGGGCGGCATCGAAGATCGCCGCGGTCTGGGCCCAGTCGGCGCAGGCGGCCTGGGAGTGGGCGGCGTCGTGCTGGCCCTGATCGGCTACTTCGTCTTCGGCATCAATCCGACCACCACCTTGCAGGCGGTCAACGGCGCCGGATCGCAGGTGGAGCAGCAGGAGGGCGTCCGCGGCAAGGTCGCCGATCGCGACGGCCAGTTCGTCGACGTGATCGCCACCAACGTCGACGACGTCTGGACTCAGATCTTCAGCCGCGAGGGCGAAACCTTCCGTGCGCCCGATGCCGTGGTCCTCTACAGCCAATCCACGGGCACCGGCTGCGGCCTTGGCCAGTCGGCGATGGGGCCGTTCTATTGCCCCAATGACCAGAAGGTCTATCTGGACCTCTCCTTCTGGCAGGAGCTCGGCGGCCGGTTCGGCGCCCAGGGCGACGCGGCCAAGGCCTATGTGATCGCCCACGAGATGGGCCATCACGTTCAGCACCTGTTGGGCGCGGACGCCAAGGCCCAGCGGATGGGCGCGCGCGGGGCCGAGAGCGGGTCGGTACGGCTGGAACTGCAGGCCGACTGCTATGCCGGCGTCTGGGCGGCGCACGCCGCGCAGGCCTCCGGCGGCCAGGTGGCGCTGGAGCCGAAGGACATCGAGGACGGTCTGCGCGCCGCCGCGGCCGTGGGCGACGACACCCTGCAGCGCGAGGCGACGGGCCGGGTGGCGCCCGACAGCTTCACGCATGGCTCCTCGGCGCAGAGGACGCGCTGGTTCCGCGCAGGCGTGGAAGCCGGCGATCCCTCCGCCTGCGACACCTTCGGTGCGGACCGCCTCTAACCGACCCTTCTGTTTCTCCACAGCAAACCGCAAGAATGCATGCGTGATCGTGAGTCGAGCGGCAGCTGGTCGTCTGTGGTGATGGGCATCACATAGATAATTCAACGCGCGTGACGAAATCTCCCGTCAACTTCTATGCAAAACAGTGTAGGGGACGCCCAGGGCCGCGAGGCTCAGGGGTCCGCATCATGGGAAAGGGATCAAAATGAAACTCCAACTCACCGCCGCTGTCTTCGCCGCCGCCGCTGGCGTGCTGTTCGCCGGCGCCGCCGCTGCTGAACCGGTCATGGCCAAGCTGCAAACGTCTCAGGGCACCGCGCGCCTGGTCGCCGGCGGCGCCGTTTTCGAGTGCGTGGGCGATGTCTGCGCCGCGCGCACGCCGTCCTCCGACACCGCCACCGTTCGCGGCTGCAAGGATCTGGCCCGACTGGTCGGCCCGATCACCTCTTTCGGCCCGGCCTCCAAGCCGCTGGCCGACGACAAGCTCGCCAGCTGCAACAGCTCGGCGAAGAAGTAGCAAATTTCAGGAGCCGGCCGACGCGAGCCGGCTCCGAAAACGCAAGAACGCCCGTCGAAGCGGGCGTTCTTTTCGTTTCAGCCTGATGCGCGCCTTGCTCGGCGCGCCTCAGAGATCAATCAGCGATCCCTGATGCGCGCCTTGCTCGGCGCGCCTCAGAGATTAATCAGCGATCGCGCCGCGGGGCTTCGACGGCCTTGGCCGGCCAGACCCGCACGACCACCGCCACCGTCACCGAGCCCAGGACGGCCGCGGCTGCGCCGGCCCATTGTACGGGCGTCATGCCCAGCGAAGCGTAATGACCCGCCAATGCGCCCGAGGCGAACACCAGGATGGCGGATCCCCACTCGGCGGCTTCCTTGGACGTGATCATGCGGCGGCGCTCCCTAAGCTGGATGTGCGGCGATGAGGTGAGGGTCCCCCTTAACTGGTTCGTCCGCTCATGGCCATGCGGCGCCGCAGCACACAGCCGAAAAACTCGTAGATCGAACTCGATTTAAATCTTGCAAACGCGTTAGCGCCGCCGGCGCAAATCACGCGTCTGGCGGGTTAAAAGGAAGGGGCGCTGCAGCTCCTGATTTTCGCTCGGGAAAGGGACCCAGATGATCCGCAAGGCCAATGCTGTCTGGCGCGGCGACGGCCGCACCGGGACCGGGGCGCTCACCACCCAGTCCGGCGTGCTCTCGGACCAGCCCTATGGCTTCAAGACCCGCTTCGAGAATGAGCCCGGGACAAATCCCGAGGAGCTGATCGCCGCCGCGCACGCCGGCTGTTTCAGCATGGCCCTGGCGTTCGGGCTGCAGGGCGCCGGCTTCACGCCGGAGGAGATCCGCACCGAGGCGGCGGTGACGCTTGAGCCGGACGGCGACGGCTTCAAGATCAGCCGCTCGGCCTTGATCCTGCGCGCCAAGGTTCCGGGGATCGATGCGGCGCGATTCGCCGAGATCGCCCGCAGCGCGGAGACGGGCTGCCCCATATCAAAGGTGCTGAGCGCCGAGATCACCCTCGACGCCCAGCTCATCTAACTCAAGGCGTGATCACCTCGCCCCCGGGCGGGGGCGCGACCGGGGTCGTCGTCGTGGCGGGCGGACTGCTCGCGCCTGACGGCGGAGCGGGGTCGAGCGAAGGCGCGACCTGTTCCGCCGGCATGCTCAAGGTCGGTCCCAGCTTGGGCGCCGCGGGCGCCGGCGGTTCGATCATGGGCGCGACGGCGCTGGCGTCGACGCCGGCCTCGGTTGCGCCGGCGGCCTGCGCCGGACGCACGCGCGAGGTTGAAGCGCGCGCCGTCCTTTGAGGCGTCCGGCTCGGGGCCGGAGCGGCGGCGTCGGAGGCGGCGCGGGACGGGATCGCGTTCGGCGCCGGCGTCGCAGGGGGCGGAGCGGGTTGCGAAGACGTCACCGGCGCAACGGGCGGAGCCGCGGCCAGCGTGATCGGGCTGCTCTCGGGCGCGCCGGGCGTCAACTCCGCCACGCCGCCGCCGGCGGGACGGTTCATGTACCAGCCGAGCGCGCCGACCACGGCGATGGCGGCGACGCCCGCGGCGAGCGCGCCGACGGACATGGCCTTGCGCGGCTGCGCGGGGCGGATGGGGTCATAACTGAAGGCCTGGGTTTCATAGGCGGGGTCCGTCGGCTCGGCGGCGGTCGCCGCAGCCGGTTCGCCAGCGTCCATCGCGGGATCCCGCGAGGGCGGGGTCGCGCGTTTCCGGCGACGCTGGCCGCGCTCCCAGAGCGGGGTGGAGGAAAACATCAGGCCGTCGGTCCGAGCAGTCTCGTCCGCTTCAGGCGCGTTGAATTCCGCAGGCATATCTCTTCTCTCCGAACAGTGTCGGAAAGTCCAACGGGTTAGGCGGGGTCGGGTTCCGCAAGCTGGAGCTCGTAGATGTCGCGGCTGGAGCTCATCAGCATTGTTCTCGGACGAAATATTGTCCTGGCTATGCTTATCTCCGAGCGTTTGATGCTCTGTGCACACTGAAAATCATGAGATGCAGTTTCGCCTGAAAGGCGCGGCCCGCGAGCGTGGCGAATAGGGTGGATACGAGGCCATCGCCGCGGACTGCCGCTTGACCGTGGCGTAGCCGCGCCGCCAAGCTCAGGCGGCACGTCGGAGGAGAGGATGCGCCTCAGGGCCAAGCTTAAGAGGGATCTCCGCTTCATGCGGGGACTGTTGCGTACCTTGGGGCGGGTGAAATCGATCCGGCCCGATTCGTCCAACCTCCTATGCGACGACATCGAGGCGGCGGTCGCCAAGTGGCGCGAGCGGCCGGCGCTGACTTTCGAGGGCCGCACGCTCACCTACGCCGAGTTCGACGCCATGGCGAACCGCTTCGCCAACTGGGGTCAGGGTCTGAACCTGCGCCGCGGGCAGACGGTCGCACTGTTCATGCCCAACCGGCTCGAATACGTCGCGATCTGGTACGGCCTGTCCAAGATCGGCGTGGTCACGGCGCTGATCAACAATCAGCTCTCGGGCCTGCCGCTCGCGCACTGCCTGAACATCTCCGGCGCCAGCCATGTGATCCTGGACGCGGACACCGCGCCGGTGTTCGAGGCCGCGCGGCCGCTGCTGGAAAAGCCGCTGCAGCAGTGGGTGCTCGGGCGCGCCAGCGGCGACCAGCGGGATCTGCAGCAGGCGCTCAAGAGCTGCTCGGGGCTGGCGCCCGACGGCCGCATCCGCGAGGACATCGCCGCGCGCGAGACGGCGATCCTGATCTTCACCTCCGGCACCACCGGCATGCCCAAGGCCGCGCGGATCAACCACATGCGCGCGCAGCTGTACATGCGCGGCTTCGCCGGATCGACCGACGCCCGCGAGAGCGACCGCATCTATGTCGCCCTGCCGCTCTACCACGCGACCGGAGGCCTGTGCGCGATGGGCGCGGCGCTCCTCAACGGCGGCTCGGTGGTCCTGAAGCGGCGCTTTTCGGCGACCCATTTCTGGGAGGAAATCGTCGCGGAAGGCTGCACCATGTTCGTCTACATCGGCGAACTCTGCCGTTATCTGGTGAACCAGCCGGCCAGCGAGGACGAGACGCGGCACAAGCTCAGGCTGGCGTTCGGCAACGGTCTTCGGCCGGACATCTGGCCGGTGATGAAGCAGCGGTTCCGGATCCCGGAGATCCTCGAGTTCTACGGCGCGACGGAAGGCAACGTCAGCCTGTTCAACTTCGACGGCAAGGAAGGGGCCGTGGGCCGCGCGCCGCGCTGGTTGCGCAGCCGCTTCAACGTGCGGGTGATCCAGTTCGACGTCGAGGCGGAAAAGCCGGTGCGTGGCGCGAACGGCTTCTGCATCGAGGCGGGCCCGACCCAGGTGGGCGAGTGCATTGGTCGGATCGGGAGCGAGGTGCGGTCCCAGTACACCGGCTATGTCGACCGCGCCGCCTCCGAGAAAAAGATTCTGCGCGACGTCTTCAAGAAGGGCGACGCCTGGTTCGCCACCGGCGACCTGATGCGGATGGACGCCGACGGCTACCTCTATTTCATCGATCGGGTGGGGGACACCTTCCGCTGGAAGGGCGAGAATGTCTCCACCAACGAGGTGGCGGAGCGGCTGCAGTCCGCGCCGGGCGTCCTCCAGGCCAATGTCTATGGCGTGGCGGTCGAAGGCGCGGAAGGCCGCGCCGGCATGGCCGCGCTGGTGGTGGGCGAGAGCTTCGACATCGCCGCCTTCGGCGCCCACGTGGCGAAGGAGCTGCCGGGCTACGCCCAACCGCTGTTCGTGCGGATCCTGCCCAGCATCGACACCACCGGCACCTTCAAGCTTCGCAAGATGGACCTCGTCGCCGACGGCTACGACCCGGCGAAGGTGAAGGGCCCGTTGTTTTTCCACGACCCCAAGCGGGGCTATGTGAAGGTCACCAAGGCCGTCTACGACCGCATCGTCGGCGGCCTGGTGAAGGTCTAACGCGCAGGCGAGAGGCCGCGCTCAGGTCCGCGCGGCGTGGTCGGGCTTACCCTTGCGCTTGGTGTGGGCCATCTTCTCGAGCTCCTTTTCGCTCATGGATTCGGCCATGTGCTTGGAGGGCTCGCGCGCCTTCGACTTGGGCGTGTCGCCGCGCTTGATCGACAGCGCGGCGCCGGCCGCTTTCTGCTGGGCCTTGGATTTGGCGGGCATGGGGATTCTCCTCGCGTCAGGTGAGGCAAACCCGCTGAGGCGTGGGGAAGTTGCGGCCGAACGCCCCCTCAGTCGGCTTCGCCGACAGCTTCCCCGTTTCACGGTGGAGCAACCTTGCGCCTAGATCCTCCACCGCGAAGCCGGGGAGGTGGATTGGCGCGCGAGCGCCGCGACGGAGGGGCGTCGGGTCAGCTCACGCCGCCTCCAGCGCCACCTGCAGTTCCGGCTCGGTCTTCGCCTTCACCTCGTCCAGCGTCACGCCCGGGGCGAGTTCGACCAGGGTCAGCGGCCGCTTGCCGCGGTCAAGCTGGAAGACGCCCAGGTCGGTGACCACCAGGTCCACCACGCCCTTGCCGGTGAGGGGCAGCGAGCAGGCCTTGACCAGCTTGGGCGCGCCGGACTTCTCGACGTGCTCCATGACCACGACCACGCGCTTGACGCCGGCCACCAGGTCCATCGCGCCGCCCATGCCCTTGACCATCTTGCCGGGCACCATCCAGTTGGCGAGGTCGCCGTCCGCCGCCACCTGCATGGCGCCAAGGATTGAGAGGTCGATGTGCCCGCCGCGGATCATGCCGAAGCTGTCGGCCGAGCTGAAATAGGACGAGCTCGGCAGTTCGGTGATGGTCTGCTTGCCGGCGTTGATCAGGTCCGCGTCCGCCTCGCCCTCATAGGGGAAGGGCCCCATGCCGAGCATGCCGTTTTCGCTCTGCAGGGTCACCGTCATGCCAGCGGGGATGTAGTTGGCCACCAGCGTCGGGATGCCGATGCCCAGATTGACGTAGAAGCCGTCGCGCAACTCCGTGGCGGCGCGGGCCGCCATCTCCTCTCGGGTCCAGGCCATCTCTAGATCTCCTCGCCAGCGCCAGCGGCGGCCCTGGGCCGCGTGGTGACGCGCTCGATGCGCTTCTCGAAGTGGACGCCCTTGAGGATGCGGTCGACGAAAATCCCCGGCGTGTGGATCTGGTCCGGGTCGAGCGCGCCCACGGGCACGATCTCCTCCACCTCAGCGACGGTCACGCGGCCGGCGGTGGCCATCATCGGATTGAAGTTCCGCGCCGTCTTCCGATAGACGAGGTTGCCTTCGGCGTCGCCCTTCCAGGCCTTGACGATCGACAGGTCGGCGGTGAGGCCGCGCTCCATGACGTAAAGCTCGCCGTCGAACTCGCGCACCTCCTTGCCTTCCGCCACCAGGGTGCCGACCCCGGTCTTGGTGAAGAAGGCGGGGATGCCCGCGCCGCCGGCCCGGATGCGCTCGGCGAGCGTGCCCTGGGGATTGAACTCCAGCTCCAGTTCGCCCGACAGGTAGAGCTTTTCGAACAGTTTGTTCTCGCCGACGTAGCTGGAGACCATTTTCTTGATCTGGCCGCCGGCCAGCAGGATGCCGAGGCCGAAATCGTCGATCCCGCAGTTGTTGGAGATGACGGTCAGATCCTTCACCCCGCTCTCGCGGATCGCTCCAATCAGGTTCTCGGGTATGCCGCAGAGGCCGAACCCGCCCGCCATGATAGTCATGCCATCGAACAAAAGCCCGCTCAGAGCCTGGGCGGCGCTGGCCTGAACCTTCTGCATGGAACCCCTCTTGCTCTGGCTCGGAACGAGCCCGTGCGCGGCTGCGGCCGCGAGCGGGCAGTATCACGGATCATCCGGCGCCGAGATGGCCAACGCACTCGGCGAACGCGAAATCTGCCCGGTTCTTCGCCGTTCTGGCGCTCGGGTGACCAAGAAGCGGCCGTTTTGGTTGGTTCCAACGCCATCGGCGCCCGAAGCGGAGCCCGACGACAAGGGTAAGCCAGCGATCCGCCGGCGGGCGGCGTCCGAATTTCCGCAGGCTTCTGCAAATCATTCTTATTTTCTGTTGCAGAGCTGTCACGCTGCAATTAAGAGCCACTCGCAATAAGGGGATGAGTGGAGAGCAGTATGATGCGGAAGGGGGGGATCGTGGCCTGTGCGCGCAAGCGCCCGGCCGTCGCCATGGCGGCGCTGGCGGGCGCAGCGTCGCTGGGCGGCGTCGCGCATGCCGCGGACGCCGGGCCGATCAGCACCGCCGTCGAGGTTTCCGGCGTGGACGTGCACGGCCGGGGGCGCATGCTCGACAACCCGACCAACCTCGCGGCCATGCCGACAACCATCCAGGACGCGCCCCAGGCGATCACCGTGATCGACGGCGCCAAGCTGAAGGCCCAGGGGGTCTCGACGCTGGAGCAGGCGCTGCGCAACGTGCCGGGCATCACGGTGGCGATCGGCGAGGGCGGCGCGCTGAACGGCGACCAGTTCAAGATCCGCGGCTTCGACTCCAAGGACGACGTTTTCGTCGACGGCCTGCGCGACTTCGGCGTCTACACCCGCGACAGCTTCAACTATGAAGAGGTCCAGGTGCTGAAAGGGCCGTCGGGCGCCCTGTTCGGCCGTGGCTCGACCGGCGGCGCGATCAACACCATCTCCAAGCGGCCGAAGCTGGACGATTTCGCGAGCGTGGACGCCTATGCCGGGACCGGCGACTATTACCGCGGGCTCATCGACCTCAACCACCAGACCGGCGAGACCTCGGCCGTGCGGCTGAACCTGATGCGCAGCTACAGCGGCGTGGTCGACCGCGACCTCATCAAGTCGGACCGCTGGGGCGTGGCCGTGAGCGGCGGGATCGGGCTTGGGACCGACACCTCCGTGGTGCTGAACTATCTGCACCAGGACGACCGTCGCCGCCCCGACTACGGGATCATCGTCGTGCAACGCCCGGGCGACATCATCGCCAGGCCGGCCAGCGAGTACGACGTCGGCGTCGAACGCTCCAGCTTCCTGGGCTTCCGCAACGACGTGGACCGCACCAAGGCCGACATCTTCACGGTCGAGTTCGCCCACAGGTTCTCCGATCAGCTCAGCCTGACCTCGGACACCCGGCTGGGCTTCTACAGCCGCTACTTCCAGTACAGCACGCTGGACCAGTGCAACGCCGCCTGCACCGACGCCCTGTTCGACAACAATCCGGCGACCGAGGCCTTCGGCGGCATCGGCGGCTCCGGCCCCTACGACATGGACGCCTCGGGTATCCAGAACATCACCGCCTTGCGCTACGACGGCGAGTTCGCGGGCGTTAAGCACCAGTCGATCCTCGGGATCGACATCTCCAAGCAGGTCAACGACAAGAGCTTCCTCGCCTACACCCTGCCGGCCCAGGTCACCACGCGGCCGAACATGCCGCATCCGATCGTCAATCCGGATCCCGACTTCCCGGCGGGCTATGGTGTCTTCCGCGCCGTGCCCGGCGTGAACGTCGACTGCTCCGGCAGCGGCAACTGCCGGCTGGCTAGCACGAGCACCTTCACCAACGTCACAGGCACTGGCGTCTACGAGAGCCGCGGCGTGAGCACCGACCTCGCAGCCTTCCTCACCGAGCGCGTCTGGCTCGCCGACCAGGTCTCAGTGCTGGGCAGCTTCCGGATCGACCGTTACATCGCCGAGTTGACCAGCACGACCTACGCCCTCGGCGGTTCCGCCGTGAAGGCGGAGTCGACGCTGAAGAGCCCGCGCGTCAGCGTGCTCTGGGAGCCTGCGGACGACCAGACCTTCTACCTGTCGTGGGGCCGGGCGGAGACGCCGCAGGGCACCTCCATCGTCGGCACGGGTACGGCGCTGACGGTGTCGGCCAAGGACCTCGAGCCGGAGCAGACCGAGATGTGGGAGGCGGGAGCCAAGGTCGGCGTTCCCCACACCAGGCTTTCGGCCACCGCTTCGATCTTCAAGATCAAAAAGAGCAACTCGCTGCAGGAAGATCCGGCCAACGCCGGCTTCCTCCTCGCCCAATCCGGCGAGCGCCAGGAGGTGAAGGGGGTGGAGCTTGGGCTCAAGGGCGAGGTGGCGCCCAGCTGGACGATCGACGTCGCCTACGCCTACCTCGACGCCAAGATCAAGGAGTCCTTCTCCAACTGCGCCGTGCCGACCAGCACGACAGGCACGCCGACCAACATCGTCTGCCCGGTGGGCGTGACCGCGGCGCTTCCGGTGCTGAACCCGGTGGCCGTCGGCCAACAGGTGGCATTCGTGCCGAAGCACTCGGCCTCCTTCTACACCACCTACAACTTCGACCAGTGGATCCCCGGCCTCTCGATCGGCGGCGACGTCATCTATCAAAGCAAGCTCTACCTGACCTACACGGCGCGTAGTCAGAGCTACGCCCAGCGCGGAACGCTCGTCCCCTCGCGCATCGGGGTGGCGCCGGAAAGCCTCACGGTCGACGCTTTCGCCGCCTACAAGACCGGGCCTTACCGTTTCTCCGCGAACGTCTACAATCTGACGGATCGGCTGAACTATACCCAGGTGTTCTCCAACCGGGCCGTTCCCGCGGCGGGGCGCACCTTCATCTTCTCCGTGGGAGCGACCTTCTAACCATGCTGGCGCACATCGAAGCGGTGCTGAGCGCGGACCAGGTCGCCCTGTGCCGCGAGCGGCTCGCCGCTTCGGAGTGGGTCGACGGCCGGGTGACCGCGGGCCAGCAGTCGGCGGAGGTCAAGCGCAACCTGCAGATCCCGGAGGGCGCCCCGGTCGCCCGCGAGCTCGGCGATCTGATCCTGGGCGTTCTCGGGCGCAACCCGCACTTCGTCTCGGCGGCCCTTCCACGGCGGGTCTTTCCGCCGCTGTTCAACCGCTATGACGCGGGCATGGATTTCGGCGCCCACGTGGACAACGCCATCCGCTTCTCGAACGGCGTGCGCTTCCGCACCGACGTCTCCTGCACCCTGTTCCTTAGCGAGCCCGAAGAATACGACGGCGGCGAGCTGATCATCGAGGACGTCTACGGCGAGCATGCCGTGAAGCTCGCGGCCGGGGACATGATCCTCTATCCCGCGACCAGCCTGCACCGGGTCGCGCCGATCACCCGCGGCTCGCGCTGGGCGGCCTTCTTCTGGACCCAGTCGATGGTCAAGTCCGACGAGCAGCGGACCCTGTTGCTTAATCTCGACCAGGCGATCCAGAAGCTCAGCCTGAAGGTGGGACAGGGCGACCCGGAGATCGTGAGCCTGACTGGCGGCTATCACAATCTGCTGAGGATGTGGTCGGAAGTCTGAGGGACGCGGGCGTTGCTCCCGCCTTTCGTCCATCTTCTCCGTCATCGCCGGGCTTGTCCCGGCGACCCAAGCCAACGCCGTTCCGCCGTTGATGAGCCGGGCGCCTTGGGCTGGATGGCCCGGCTAAATCGGGCCATGACGGACGAAAGTTATTCCGCCGCCTGAGGAAGGGCGTCGGCCATCGCCAGGCGGCGGCTGCGCCGGCGCAGCCACATGATCACGCCGGTGATGCTGAGCACCGTCGGCGCGACGCCGCCCAGGAAGATGATCGTCTGCCAGACGGGGCCGAGATCGGTGCCGTCGTGGATCCGGCGGGACCAGTTCAGGAACGGGCTGCGCGGCGCGGGTCCGCCGCCGGCGCGCGCGGCTTTGACGCGGCCGCTGGCGTCATCGACCGAGACCTGAGCCGACGGGCCGCTTTCACCTTTTAGCTCGATCCGCCACGACGGCTTCTGGCCCTGTTGCGGCCAGTTGACGGCGACCACCCGTGCGTTGGGCCGCGCCGCTCGCGCCGCCGCGAGCGCCTCGTCGAGCGGCGTCGCCGAGGCGGCCAGGGGCGGGGCTTGAGGCGGCCGCTGAGGCCGCGGCTCCGTGGGCGAGGCGCCGCCGAGCAGCCGATCCGAAGTCTGCGGGAAGCTGATGAACACGCCGGTCAGCGACAGCACCGCGAGCGGCAGGCAGATCCAGAAACCCAGCGTATGGTGCAGGTTGAACAGCTGCGAGGCGCCCCTGCGCCAGCGCAGGCCGCGTAGGAAGCCGCCGCGTCTCGGCCACCACAACCAAAGGCCGGTCGCGCAGCTGACGAACATCGCCCATCCCAGCCAGCCGACGATCTTGCGGCCGACGCCCGGGATCAGCAGGTTCCCGTGCAGGCGGTGCATCACCATGGTGAAGCTGCGCGCCACCTCCGCCGTCTCCAGCACCTTGCCGGTCGGCGGATCGATCCAGGCGTTCAGGGTGCGCGGACGGCCGCCGGCGCCCGGCGGCCCAGGCATGCGGCCGACCGCCACCACCGGCTCCCCGGCCTTCTGCGGCAGCCGAAGCTGATTGAGCGTCGCGCGGTCGGCAAAAGCGGTCTGGGCCGCAGCGGCGTAGACGGGGAGGGGAAGGCGATCGGCGCCGCTCACCGCGTAGCGCTCCGCGTGCAGCGACCTGTCGAGCAGATCGTGCCAGACCAGGAGCGACCCTGAGAGGCCCAGCGGGATCACCAGCACGAGAAGGCCGACGCCGACCCAGAGGTGGACGTCGAGCCACAGACGGCGAAGGCGCTGGGTCAGAGAATGAGTCATGCAGGAATCCGCCCCGGTTGAGCTTTCCTCCTGCTAATGCGAGCTAGTCGCAAATACAAGGCGCAATGTGGTCGACGCGCTACAGCTTCGGCTTGATCTCCTCGATCACCCACTGAGCGTAGTCGAGATATTCGTCGATGTCGCGCACCGGCGGGGTCGGGACGGAGCTGGTGGTGACGCCCAGCCCCTTGAACCAGCCGAGGCGGTCGATAATCGCCTGCGCGGTGCGGTCGTCGCCGAGCTGAGCAAGGCTGAGCCCGAAGGCCACCTCGAACGGACGGCCGTCGTAGGCGGGCTGCGACTTGATGAAGTCGAGACGCGCCGGAATGTTTTCCGGCCGGGTGAGGAAGGGGCGCCAGCCGGTCGCGAAGCGGGCGGCGCGCTTCAGGGCGCCGTCGGCGTCGCCGCCCATCCAGATCGGCGGATGCGGCGCCTGGATCGGCTTCGGCGCGAAGGCCACCTCCTTGAACTTGACGTAGCGGCCCTCGTACTCGGGCTTCTCCTTGGTCCAGAGCTCGATCATCGCGGCGAGATATTCGTCCGTCATGCGGCCGCGCTCATGGAAGTTGATGCCCAGGAGTTCGAACTCCTCCTTCAGCCGGCCCACGCCCACGGTCATCATCGCCCGGCCGCCGCTCAGCCAGTCGAGGGTGGCCAGGCCCTTGGCCAGGATGATCGGGTTCTGCAGGGGGACGAGGGTGACGGAGGTATTGATGCGGATGCGGTCGGTGGCGCCGGCGAAAAAGGCCTGGGCGACGGTCGCATGCAGGTGGTGCGCGCCTGAATGCTCCAGCTGTTCGTGAGGGATCAAGAAGTGCTCAGGCACGCCGATCATGTCGTAGCCGAGCGCTTCCGCCTGCCGCAGCATCCGCCGCTGCTCGGCGCCGCCGACCGTCCGCTCCCACGGCTGGACCAGAGCCCGGTCCTCGCCCAGGCGCGGGATGTGGAACTGCAACTTCATTCCGGTCGACTCATTGGGCGATCTTGCCTCGTCGCATCTTAGATCGGTTGGTCGGCCGCGGCGCCATCCGCTGGCGGCGGCGAAGTCAGGGCGCCGGCCGGGCCCGCTGGTTGTAGAGCAGGGTGTGGCGGCGCGCCTTCTCCTCGGGCGTGATGGTGGAGGGGTCTTCCGTGGGGCCGGTGCTCGCGGCCAGGCCGCGCTGCACCGCCGGGCGCGCCGAGATCTCCTCGAACCAGCGTTTCACATAGCGGAACTCGTTCAAGTCGATCCCCTGCTGGCTCCAGGCGACGGTCCAGGGGAAGGCGGCGATGTCGGCGATCGTATACGCCGCGCCGGCCAGGTAGGGACGGTCGTAGAGGCGGTTGTTCATCACCCCGTAGAGGCGGTGAATCTCGTTGTCGAAGCGCGTGCGGCCATAGGTCTGGTCGCCGGCTTCAGGCCCCAGGCGGTGGAAATGGCCGCGCTCGCCGAACTTCGGGCCCTGGTTGGCCATCTGCCAGGTGACCCACTGCACGACCTCGTACTTGGCGCGGGCGTCGTCCTGCGGCCAGAACCGCCCCTCCTTTTCGGCCAGGTAGTGCAAGATCGCGCCGGACTCGAAGACGGAGATCGGCGCGCCGCCATCCTTGGGCGCATGGTCCACCATGGCGGGCATGCGGTTGTTGGGACTGATCGTGAGGAAATGTGGTTCGAACTGGTCGCCGCGGCCGATGTGGACCGGCGTGATCTTGTAGGGAACGCCCAGCTCTTCGAGCAGGATGGCGACCTTCTTGCCGTTCGGCGTCGGCCAGTAGAACAGCTCGATCATGCGCGTCTCCTCGGCGTCTCCACGCTCAATCTAGGAGATGAGAGCGGGGGATGCGATGCAGCGGGCCGGCGTCGCCGGACGATCACGTCCATGCTCTCGCGAGCCGTTGCGCCCGCGCCGCTTGTGGCGGTCCCGGCCGCGGGCCAAAATCGCGGCTCTTTTTGAACTCGAGGTGCAGCGCCCAGCCGTCAGCCTCGGGATGACGGGATAGGGACATGGTGGACAAGCTCTTCGATCTCACCGGCAAGGTGATCCTGGTGACCGGCGGCAGCCGCGGGCTGGGCCAGCAGATGGTGCGCGCCTACGCCGAGCATGGCGCCGACGTGATCATCGCCAGCCGCAAGATCGAGAACTGCGAGGCGATGGCCGAGGAGGTTCGCGCCATGGGCCGCCGTGCGATGGCCTACGGGGTGCACGCCGCCAAGTGGCCGGAGATCGACGCCCTGATCGAGGCCGCCTACAAGGAGTTCGGCCGCATCGACGTGCTGGTCAACAACGCCGGCATGTCGCCGAAGGTGCCGTCGCACGAGGTCACCGAGGCCCTCTTCGACAGCGTCGTCGGGCTCAACTTCAAGGGACCGTTCCGCCTGGCCTCGCAGATCGCCAAGCGGATGTACGACGGCGACGGCGGCTCGATCATCAACGTCTCCTCGTCGGGCGCCATCATGCCTCTGCCGGAGACCATTCCGTACGGCTCCGCGAAGGCGGCGCTCAACGCCATGACCAACTCGCTCGCCCAGGAGTACGGCCCGAAGGTGCGGGTGAACACCTTGTCCGCCGGCCCTTTCCTGACCGACATCGCCAAGGCCTGGTCCGCCGAGCAGCGCGAGACGGCGAAGAATGCGGTCGGTCGCCCGGGTCTGCCGGAGGAAGTGATCACCGCCGCCCTGTTCCTCGCCAGCCCGAAGTCGAGCTACGTCAACTCGGCGCTGATCCGCGTCGACGGCGGTCTGCCGATCGGCCCCTGACGCCGGCGGTCAAGAAGGCGCTCCAGGAGCGCCATCCCGGAAAGCCGCGCAGCGGCATGTCCGGGACCCATGAACACAGCAGGTCAAGGCGTGGCGCGGTGGTTCAGGGGGGCGATCGAGGAGCGCCGTGTTCTCCTGGCCTTCGCTTCCGCGAAACCGGGACGACAGGCCGGTCTTCCCCGGCTCACGACGTTCCGAAGTTGGCCGCGCCGCCGCCGTCAACCGACACCGCCTGGCCGGTCACGAAGCTCCCCCGGTCGGACAGCAGGAAGGCGGCGACTTCGCCCACCTCGCGCGGCTTGCCGTAGCGTCCCATCGGGATGCTTCAGACATAGTGGGCCGGGTCGGCCTTCATCTGCGTGAGCCGGGACTCCATCGCGGGCGTCCAGATCGGGCCGGGGCAGACCGCGTTTACGCGGATGTTCCGCGTCGCGTATTCGACGCAGGCAGTGCGCATCATGTTGAGCACGCCTGCCTTCGCGGTCGCATAGGGCGCCATGCCAGGCACCCCCCGCTTGCCGGAGTTGGAGGCATTGATGACGATCGAGCCGCCGCCGGTTTCCAACATCGCCATGATCTGGTGCTTGACGCTGAACCAGACGCCGAACACGTCGACTTCGACAAGGTAGCGGAAAGCGTCGAGGTCGTGCGCGTGCGTATCGGCCCGCACGCAGCCGATGCCGGCGTTGTTGAAGGCGCCGTCGAGCCGGCCGAAGTGATCGACCGCGCGCTTCACGCTCGCCGCGGTTTCCGCTTCCGAGGTGACGTCGAGCTTCGTCCCGGTCGCCTGGCCGCCCTTCGCCACGATCGCGCCCGCGACCGTCTCGGCGCCGGCGCTGTTCATGTCCGTCACGACGACCTTGGCGCCTTGCTCCGCAAAGATGTGAGCCGCGGCCTCGCCGATACCGCTGGCGCCGCCCGTGACCAGGATCACCTTGTCCTGCAGCATCGTTTCGCTCCCGGTTGAGATCTCTTCTGGTCCAATAATGCGACGCCGACGTGCGGCGCGGCCACCTCGGAGCGCGCGACACCGCCGATATTATGGGTCTGCTTGATTTGACTGGCCCACGCCGAGCGCCCGTGAAGGGCGCTTGAACGATCATCTGAGCGGCGCCACCGTGAACGGGCTGTCGATCAGGGCGGACGGCGCACCCTGCGGGTGCGCTCTCGCCTTCCCAGCGGCGACCTGGAATTTTGAGATGGACCTTCAGCTCAAGGATCGCGTCGCGGTCATCCTGCAAGCTCAATCCCCGCTGCTGGACCCCGTCTCGGCGGCGTTCAAGGCCGAGGGCGCGCATGTCGAGCAGATCGCCGGCGGCCACATCGCCGATGAACTCGCCTCCGTCGCCCGGCGCCACGGGCGCTGCGACATTGCGATTTCGCTGCTTCCCGATTTCCCCGCCGCCAGTCCTGCAAGCCCCGGGTGGGACGAGGACCTGCGTTCGGCGTGGGACCATGTGGGGACGACCGCTGAGCTGTTCCGGGCGTGTCTTCCCACCATGTTGCAGGCGTCCTGGGGGCGCTGCCTGTTCATTGGCCGCGCCGAGGCCAAGCGCATCACGACCCGGGCTGGGGCGTTGGAGCGCTGCGTCAGCCTCGGGATTCTGGGCGTCCAGAAGGCCCTTTCCGGCGAAGTCGGCGGCGGCGGCGTCACCTGCAACTCGGTTCTCTGGGAGCCGGCGGACGACCCCAGCGAACAGGCTGAGCGGATCGAATCGGCCGCGGCTGCGGCGACCTATCTGGCGAGCCCGGTTTCGGACTTCGTGACCGGGGTGGTGATCACCGTGGACAAGGGAGCGCCAGGAGGCGTCTTCTAGCATGAACTGGCAATTCGACGGCAGAGTCGCGATCGTTTCCGGCGGCAGCAAGGGCATCGGCTTCGCCATTGCACGGCTGTTGCTCGCCGAGGGCTGCCGCGTGACGATCGCCTCGCGCACGCAACAGGCTCTCGACGCTGCGCTGGAGGCGCTGGAGGCCGAAGCGCCGGGCCGTGTCGGCGCGACGGCGGCGGACATGACGGCCGATGATCAAGTGCGGCGCGTGGCGGCCGAAGCCCGCGAGCGTTTCGGTCCCGCCGACATCGCGGTCAGCAATGTCAGCGGGCACGTGATCGACAAGACCGCCGCAGGGCCGCACGCCGGCTACTTCATGGATGTCCCGCCGGAGGGATACCGCCAGGAGTTCGAGCAGCTCTTCATGTCGGCGTGGAGCCTGGCGCGCGCCGTCATCCCCGACATGAAGGCGCGCGGGTTCGGGCGCATTCTCAACATTGGATCGGGCGTCGCGCGCGAACCGACCTGGGAGCTGCCGCACATCCTGCCCAATGCCGTGCGCCCCGCGGTCGCCGGCCTCTATCGAACCCTGGCGCTCGAGCTCGCGCCCTTCGGCATCACGGTCAACAACATCCTCACCGGCAGCATCGCCACCGACCGAAACGTCGCCTACACCTCCTGGCTCGCCCAGGAGCGCGGCGTCGATCGGGAGCAGGTGGTGAAGGACATGCACCGCACCCAGCCGATCTGCCGGGCCGGGACGCCCGAGGAGATGGCGGCGCTGGCTGGCTTCCTGTGCTCCGGCGTCGCCGGCCAGATCTCCGGTCAGAGCATCCCCGTGAGCGGCGGGCGCGCGCGCCATATCTACTGAGCAGTAGGCCCTAATACTCAACGATGGCGCGGATGCTCTCGCCGCGCCGCATCAGGTCGAAGCCGTCGTTGATCGCCGCGAAGGGAAGGCGGTGGCTGATCAGATGATCGGTGCCAGCTTGCCCTCCACGTACCACTGAGCGATCCGCGCCATGTCGGTGCGCGGCTTGGCGTCGCCGAGCAGCGAGCCCACCACCGAGCGGCCGAGCATGAAGCTGCGGATCGGCAGGTGCATGGGCTCCGGCCCGCTGGGAGAGCCGACGAGCACGGTCTTGCCCCAGTTCGGGTGGGACGCCTCCACCGCAAGCTCGGCGACCTTGGAGTCGCCGACGCACTCGAAGCTGTAGTCCGCGCCGCCGGCGGTCATCGCCTGCACCGCCGCCAGGATTTCGCTCCCGCCCCGGCGCGCGTCGATGAAGTCGGTGAGGCCGAACCGGCGGGCCACCTCCACCTTCGACGGGTTGGTATCCACGCCGATGATCCGGGTCGCGCCCGCGAGCCGCGCACCGTCGAGGACGTTGAGCCCCACGCCGCCCAGCCCGAAGACGACGACGGTGGAACCCTGTTGGACATCGGCGGAAAACAGCGCCGCGCCCATCCCGGTGATGACGGCGCAACTCAGCACGCTGGCCACATGCAACGGGATCTCGGCAGGTATCGGCGCGACCAGGTCCTCGTCCGCGACGGCGTGGTTGGAGAAGGTGGCCCCTTGGCACAGGACCCTGACTGGACCGCCGCCCAGCCGCCGCAGGTGCGGAGAGGGCGGAGAACCATCGGGGTAGAACTTGGTGACATCCTCCTTCACGCACAGGTTGCTGCGGCGCGAGACGCAGCGCGGACAGGTCCCGCATTCGGGGACGGAGCTGGTGACGACGTGGTCGCCGGGCTTCACCGAGGTCACGCCCGGCCCGCACTCCAGGACGACGCCCACGCCCTCGTGCCCGACGATGATGGGAAAGCCCCTGTACCCGCTGTCGATCAGCGACAGATCGGTGTGGCACAGGCCCGCCGCGCGGTTCTCGATGAGGACCTGGCCCGCGCCCGGCGCGCCGACCTCGATCGGCTCGACGACCAGAGGCTTGCCCGCCTCATAGGCGATTGCGGCCCGCGACTTGTTGATCTCCCTCTGCCTGGGGCCGCTCTCCGGCGGTTGCGGCCGTCGTCATTGGCTGGACCCGAACCGGCCCAGCTCCTGTACATTAGCCCAGAGGCGCGGCCGGGACACGGTCGGCTGGCGTCTCAGTTCAGGCGGCGCGGGTCGCGCGCGGTGCGGGCAACATGTACTTCGGTTTCAGCGCATCTCACCATCGCGTCCTGCATCGAGTTCGACTGCGACATCGTCCGATCATCTCCGGTAGGCCCGCTCATCTCAGTGATGATTACTGCTGCGCCAGAGCGGGTTGATAGATTCACATAATGAAGGGGCCGCGAGATCGCGTCATGCGCACCAAAACACTCTGGTATCATGGTTGGAACATCGTAGCCGTTTGCGTCGTAATGCAGACGGCCGCGCTCGGCGTGATGGCGAACTGCTTCTCCTTCTTTCTGAAGGACTGGTCTCGGGAGTTCGCCATGCCGATCAGTACATTCGCGCTGGCGATCACCCTGTTCAGCATCCCCGCATCGCTGACCGCACCGCTGTGCGGCTGGATGGTCTCGCGCTTTCCGATCCGCAATGTACTGATGGCTGGCATGCTCGGCGTGATAGGCGCTCACGCACTGATCGGCTTCGCCACGAGCGGCTGGCACGTCATCGCCGTTTACGCCCTACTGCTTCCGCTCGCCGTTTCGATGGTGGGAGGTGTGCCCACCCAGACGCTGATTTCACGCTGGTTCGTCCGGCGTCGGGGGTTCGCCTTTAGTCTAGGCGCGTTGGGATTGGTCGCCGCGGGCGTAATCTTCCCGCCTCTGGTCGTCTGGATGCTCTCTGCTTTTGGCTGGCGCGCGACTTGGTGGATATTCGCTGCGATCTATTTCGTCCTCGTACTTTCGCTCATTATGCTGTTCGTACGCGAGCGCCCAGACAGCGAAGAAGGCCGCTTCTATGTGGGTGCGGAAATCCATACGCAGCAGGACGCGCATCGGACGCCGCTCTCGCTTCGCGAGATTTTGCTGCGCCGCAACTTCGTTCTGACAGTGACGGCGTTCGTGCCGGTGCTCCTGGTGAACACCGCCCTGAGCGTCAATTTCGCGCCATTGATGGAGTCGCGCGGGCTGACGTCGGGCGCAGCGGCGGCGCTGATCGTCATGTTCAACAGCGCCGCTGCGGCGGGGAAGCTGCTAGCCGGTACGCTTTCAGACCGATGCGGCAACCGCCTGCCGCTGGTCGTCCTCTCCGCAGCCACAACTCTCGGCGCGCTCGGCCTGACGTTCCTCTCCGGAGCCGCGCCAACGGCGATGGCGATCATGATGGTGGGTCTTGGCCAAGGATTATGGGTGCTGGTCGCGTCATGCATGGCCATGGAATTCGGATCAGTCGATTTTCCTCGGGCCTATGGCCTCGCCAGCGCCTCCTCGGTGCTGATCACGCTCGCCGCCCCAGTGCTCGCCCTAATCGCTGAACGTAGCGGCGCCTACACACCGGGTCTGCTCGGCCTGGGTGTTCTGTGCTTGGTGTCCGTCGGCGCCAGCCTCCTGTTCAGAGACCGCCCGCCTGTCGGGGTGCGAGCTTAACTCGCCGGCAGCTAGAGGCTGTTGGGAACTGAGCAAGGGAAGCAGCTCAGCGAGTCGTCTGATCGATGATCCACGTTTCATTGATTCGAACTTACGATTGCAAAACACCATCGCGCTGGCGGGGGTCTTAAACGAGAGGTTCTCTCGCCGACTACTCGAAACGGGTTGTATAGAACAAGAACTCCTCGCCTAGGTGATCCGAGTCGATGGCGAACAATGCCGGATCCGGCTTGTGTTTGCCCTTGGGATTGTCTTCGCGCCATTCGTAGATGCGTTTTGCTGAATCCTCGTCGAACGGCCATCCCAAGTAGTCGTATACGCCCTTTAGGATCGCGATTGAATCTGCCAACTGATCGGCATGAGCCACGTCGTGAAACCGGTCTTCGCCAATCCGCTCGCGGAACTCGAGCAGGCGGCGCATGGCCAAGCTCCAGTTTTTCACCATGGCTGGCCCCATGAGTGCGGGCAGGGGATCGGCCAAGAACACCGAGCGCACGTGGTGCATCAGCAGGCAGACCGAAGGGATCACCTTACCGGGGCTCCGGTGGGTCATCACGAACTGGGCGTCGGGATAGGCCGCGAGCAGGGCATCCATCGAAAAAGAGTGGATCGGCGAACGCAGGGTCCAGCGCTTGGCCGGATGGCGCCACTGCAGCAATTTGAGCACGCGCCGGTGGAACAGGTAAGAGGCGGCGACCTCGTCCTGCGCATGGTGGTGCACCCAGTCGATGTAGGAGGGCACGTGGAGGTAACCATCCTGCGCAGCGCAGGTCATCGAAAGATCGAGCAGGGTGAGGCATTCGGTCGGGGCGCTCGCATTGCGCGGGAGGGCCTCGCGCACGCCCGGGGCCATTTCCTCGAAGGCGGCCTCGCGCGCGGCGTTCTCGGCGATGCGCGGGTCGGTCAGTGCTTCTTCTGCGCGCGGAGGCGGGCAGGGTTGGGCCGCCTCCCATGAGCGCAGGCTGCGGGTTTCCGGGTCCAGCGCCAGCATGTGGCCTAGCGCCGTGCTGCCGGTGCGCGGCATGCCTACGATGAACACCGGCTCGCGGATCACCTCATCCTCGATTTCGGGGTGGCGGCAATACCAGTCTTCAACCTGCAGCCGGTTGACCAACCTGCCCACCAGCATGGCCGGCACCGCGGCCTGTCCGAATTCCGATAGTTTGCTTTCGCGGTTGATCGCATTCACCAGCCGGTCAAGACCCTCGCGAAACGGGAGTGCGCCGAAGTCGCTGAGGCCGGTAGCCGCGCGGGCCGCCGCAATCAGGTCGGCCGAATTTAGAGGCGCGCCGTTCACGCCGGGGCTCCGATGGGCCAGGGGACCTGCCCGCTCGCTCCGGTGAGGAGGATGTTCTTACCTTCCACCATCGCCAGGCCTCTCAAATGCCCCTGGCCACCAGGGCGTCGTATTGCCGCTTGATCCCATCGCGCCAGTCAACCTGGCAGGGGCCGGTGATGGTTCGGCGGCGGGTCGGATCCAGCCGGGCGCTGGGGTAGTCGATTTCCTCCGAAAGCCGGTACTTCGGCTGCTTGCCGGAAAGCTTGCCGAACAGCTTGATCATGTCCACCGCGCTGACCAATTCATCGCCACCCAGATTGACGATCGTCGCCGGAACCGTGGCGGCCTTCAGCAAGGGCTCGAGGAAGCGCACGATGTCGTCGTCGCTGATGATGTGGGCGGAGTTGGTCTGGCGGGCCGGCAGCAGGATTTCCTCGTCGGCCAGGATCGCCTTCAGGAAGATCCCCGGCAGGCCGCCCTTGTGATGCGGGCCGTACTGCACGCCTAGGCGGCAGATGATCGCTGGCAGCCCGAGGTGGACCGACATGGCATGGACCGCGCCTTCGCCCAGCAGCTTGGTCCCGTTGTAATGGCCCATGTTGGCCGAGCCTACGAGGTCGTCCTCCTGCCAGTCGTGCAGCGGGTCGGGATGGGGCGCGTAGACGGCCGTGGCCGAGACATGGAGGAATGCCCTAGCCTTGCGGCAGTGCGCCATCAGCAGGGCCGCCGCCAGCGAATTGTCGCGCAGCCCGTCCTGGAACGTGGCGGGGGCGGTATTCGCGCCCGCGTGGATCACGTAGTCGAAATCGTCAGGCAGACCGGCAAAGCTGCCCTCCGCGCAATCGCCGACCACGGTATGAACGCCGCGCCCCTGCCAATACGCTTGCTGGCCGGCCCGTGAGAACCGGGCAAAACCCCAAACCTCGTTCGCGCCTAGAAGGCCTTCGACCAACGATCCGCCCAGATTTCCAGTCAGCCCGGTCACCAGAACCTTGCGGTTGTTCAGCATGTCCTCCCCCACGGGATATTTCTCGAGTGTCTATCAATAACATATATACAATAGAGTTGAAAAAGTCAGACAACAGTACTGTGATATCAGGCTAATATATCAACAATAATATTTCCATTGGCCGCGATAATTCTCACCTGGTGGCAGACTTGTCCGCCAAGAGTTTGCATCGCGCTTATGGCATCTCCCCAGATATCTCACGCAAACCCCAGCCGAATTCGCCGTCCCAGACGAATTCCGCGGGGCTTTGTTTCATGACCAGCGGCGCAGTCGGATCAAGCGCGTAACGCGGGCGCATCTGATCCGATCCGATGCCGACCCAGCGCTGCTGCGACCAGACGAAGCTCGAAGTATCGCGCCCGCTGATCTGTATCGTGCCGAGCGTTTCGCTGGTGAAGTCGTAGGTGAAGGGCGCAGACAGTGGGTTGCGATCCATCGGAGGGGCGGCGGTGATGCGCGCAGGGTGCACCCGCCCATCCGTCATCAGGTACCCCTCGTCGTAGGTGATGGCGCCTCCCGGGTCTTGGTAGCCCACCATCGCGAAGCCCCTCCCGCTGGAGAACAGGGCCGCTGTCCAGAAGTGTCCGCGCATGCCGCTGAGTTCCCGTTCGCCCCGCACATGGGCGCGCATGCCCGTACCGGAGAATTCGTAGACCTGGCCATCCACTGTGATCGTACCCGTGGCCTCAGCGAGTTGCTCGTAGCGTCGAGCATCTGGCGAAGGGCCGGAACGAAAACGAGAGCCCATCCATAGCCCCGCGGGGCCCGCGAGCCGCTCGGCAACTTCGGGGAAGAAGCCGCCCATGATCCAGGCGGGTGAGCGGGTGGTCAGGTTCAACTCGGCCGAGACCAGTGCAGTCGGGCCGTCGGCGGGCATTTCGCCGTAGGCCAGTTCCGCGTCGTTGGTGATGCGCATCTCGGCATTGTCGATGCGATAGGTCCAGCGGCGAAACGGCTCGATACATTCGTATTGAACGTAGGGCGTTCCGAACCGGCGGCAGTCGGCAAGTGCGGTGGTGTCGCCGTTATGCCGGCGCAGGATGCGTCCGCCGGGCAGGAACAACATGGCGGATGCGCGTACGAGTTCGCCCCGCTCCAGATGCGGACTGAGGTTGACGCATAGCCCGCGGGGACCGTCATTGAGCCAGAGATTGAAGGTTTCAACCAGTTGTGGAGCGCCCTCCATCGGCCCCACCCAAGCCAGGTCCGCGTCGGGAGAAAGGCCGCTGCAATATGGATCGTTCGTCATGCTTCCGCTCCACCTCACTTTTCCTGCTCAGATGCCGACAGACGCGTCACATCGATTTCCGCCGCCCTCGCTCGCGCGGCTCTCCTACGAACTGCATGAGAACTGCGCTTCCGAAGTCGTCGAGCGAGCACTTGTGTCCGTTAGCGCCTTCAATCAGCAGGTGTAGAACGCTTGGCCTTGCGAGACGGCGTGTGCAGGTTGGCCTGACCTTCGGCAGACTTCCAATTCCCAACATCCGCTCACCGCGGACGTTGAACTGCTGGTGTGCGTGCGCCCTTCAATTATGACGATTTCACTTGCCGCCATGCGGTTCGAAGCGGGTGAACCAGGGCGCATCGACGACGGTTCCGCAGCCTTTGGCCTGGCCTCAGGATGGCGCTCGCACGATCCGAACGCATTCGCTTTGCATCTGGCATCGCTCTCTCCGCCATTCCTATGGCGCGATGGTAAAGTCATTGACCGATCGGTCAAGTCGCTTTTTTGCGACCTCCTCGATCAAGCGCATCACCGTCGGCTTTAGCGCCTCAACTGGACGTATGCTGTTGGAAAGCCTCGCTTCAATCAGGAGGCCTTCGCCAATGTAGTTGATCGTGTCGATTAGCCAATCCATGAGGTCTGTCGACGCCCCCCAGTCTTTCAGTACATCACGCAGAACCTGGGCCAACAGCGCTTTGCCCTCGGCCCGATAGACTTGGGACCTCGCAACCGCCTCCGGCGCCGTGATGTCAATCGCCATGTGAAAGTGCCCGGGAACGAACCCAAGTTCTCGCTGCATGCGCCGCTGATAAAGGAGTGTCCAGTCGAGGTACTTGTCGAGTTTCTGTAAAGGTTCTGTGGCTTGCGCGATCATTTCGCGAAGTTCCGCCCTGTTGCGGTTCCACACCGTTTCGATCGCGGAGGTGAGCAAGGCATTCTTCGATGGGAACGCATGATAGAAGCTGCCCTTGTGAGCGCCCGCCTCGCGGCAGATCATATCGACCGATACTGCGGAAAAGCCATTTCGCCAGATCAGCGGAATGGCGGCGAGCACGAGGCGCTGAGAGGTGGGGATCTGCGACTTCATGGCGCCTCGCTCCAGTGTGCCGACAGGCTGTCGCCTCCCGGTCGTCGTCATTCCGTTTTCTTACAGAGCCTCGACGATGGTGTCCCCCCAATGCCGACAAGTGCACAGCTCGGGCATCGCGGAACACCTTCCTCCGATGCACGTCTCGCTCGCCTTTGACGGTTTCAGGCAAGCAAAGCCTGTTTAGCGGCGACCGAGGCGCATTCAACTTATGCGTACGCCTAAATAGCAAAGCCTAAGAGGTGATGGCCTGTTCCGAATCCGAGCCCACCGTCCTATAGACAACGGCCATGAGGGATGAAGCGGCGGTAGTTGGACGCAACAAGCACGGGCAAGCGCTCGGTCGCAAAGGCGCCGAGAGCCGCCGGCGCCTGCTCGATGCAGCGGCCCGATTGCTCCAGGACCCCCTAGCGAAACTGACGCCAAGTACGGTCGCCCGCAGCGCCGGCCTCGCCTCCCAGACCTTCTATCTCTACTTCGCTGACATCAACGAGCTCGTTCTGACCCTCAGCGAGGAGGCCTGCGACGATGTGGGAGAAATCCTCCGGGTTCTCGACGGGCCATGGGATCCGGCGGCCGTCGGAGATCATAGCCGTCGGTTCATAGACGCTGTCTACAATTTTTGGGATAGGCACCGGGCGGCCCTCGTCTTCCGCAACTTCCAGAGTGATCTCGGCGATCCGGCATTTGTCCGCGTCCGCTATGAAACCTCGCGGCCGATCATTGCGCGAATGGCCAGGCGGATTCGCTCTGCTCAGGGCGAAGATCGCCTCGGCGAAGCCGACGCCTTGGCGCGCGCTGTCATCGTCTACGCGGCTATTGAGCGGTTGGCGGCACGTCCTCCGACGACGCGGATGAGATACAGTCAGTTGGAGGAGGCTGACCTTCGCCGCGCTGAAGCCGATATCTTGTCTCTTCTCTTCACGGGTCCGGCCAGCCCGAGGCTCACGTCAAAAAAGCGTTAGTGCGGCCCCCGGGGGGCTCACACGGCCGCCTCCTAGGTTTGCGCCGCGAGCGGGGGAGAAGGCACATGAACGAGTCCGTCGAAGGTCTGCAGGGCATCGTCGTCCACCTGGCTAGCGACATGTCGCGCTATCAGACCGGCGACACCATCACCCTCGGTGGCGGCATGATCGCGCAATGCTATTGAGGATGTGGCGTGGTGAGGTGTCATTTCGATAGGTATTCATTTCGTAATCAAGCGCACGTCATCAGCTCTGTCGCTGTAGCTCGTCGCGCGAGCCGAGTCAGACGCAGTCTCAGGGGTGTCCGGGCGCTGCGCTTCGGGTTTTCTAATAGGCGAGGGGCATCCAACCCGACGTTGACCTGCGCCCGGCCCCATTAGCCGCGGTGTCTCCAACCTTAGACCCAGCAAGGCTGCTTCCCATGCTTTCGATGTTTTCGTAATTGAATGCAACGCACTAGAACACACATTGCAGTATATTGAAGCCTTCGCCTTGCCATAGGTTTGTAACCTCCACCAATGCGTCGGCGATATGGGAAAGGACTGGATGTAGATGCGCCCATTACCCCTGCTCACCGCGGAGAATCGGGAATTCTGGACGGGGGGCGCTCATGGCAAACTGAAGATCTGTTTTTGCAATTCCTGTGAACGCGCAATTCATCCGCCGCAGTTGGTTTGCCCGACTTGCTTGTCGCTGGACGTGGGCTCGCGCGCGGTCACCGGAACAGGCACGGTTTACAGCTTCACCGTCAACTACCAGCCTTGGTATCCTGAAATGGCCGTGCCGTTCGCCCTTGCCGTGGTGGATGTCGATGGTGCGCCGGGCGTCCGTGTCACCGCGCAGGTGACGGACACGGACCCCGAGGCGGTCAGGATTGGGGACAAGGTCCAGGTCGGCTTCCGACAGATCGACGACATCTGGCTTCCGCAGTGGAAACCCGTTGTGCAAGGAAGCGCGACATGACCTTGGCGAAGGCGACTATTACCGGGGCTGGCATCTCCCGGCTCGGGCGAAAAACCGGCCGTCCAGCGATGCTTCATCTGGTGGAAGCGGCAACCGAAGCGCTCGCCTGCGCCGGGCTCACCCGAGAGGACATCGACGGCATCACCACTTACCCGGGCCGAACCAGCGGTTCTCCGGGCATGTCGCCACTGGGAACAGGGGAGGTTCGCAACGCCCTAGGGCTGCGGACCCGCTGGCATTGTTCGACACCGGAAGGCCCATCACAGATGGCGCCAATCATATCCGCAGCGATGGCCGTAATGTGCGGACAAGCGCGGCACGTGCTCTGCTTTCGGGCGCTCACTGAAAGCTCGTCGCAAACGCCCGAACGACGCGCCTCGATCCCAGGCGCGGGGGAAAGCCGGGTGGATGGATGGACGAGTTGGCTAGTGCCGGCCCATGCCATGTCTGGAGCGAACTGGGCCGGATGGATCGCGACCCGCTACTTTCACGAGTTCGGCATGACGCGCGACCATCTTGCAATGGTCGCCTTGGGACAGCGGCAGTTCGCCCTGGCCAATCCCAGTGCCGTGATGCGAAAACCGCTGTCGCTCCAGGAATACCGTGACGCGCGGATGATATCCTCCCCGCTCGGTCTGTTCGATTGCGATCTGCCCATCGATGGCGCCTGCGCATTCATCGTTTCGGCGGCCGACGCTGCGAAGGACTGCGCCCGTCCTCCGCTGCGGATCGAAGCAATGGGAGCCGGTTTGCGCTCGCAGGAAACCTGGGACCAGCGCGCCGATCTGACCACGATGGGCGCGCACGATTCCAGCGCCGATCTGTGGCAACGCACCGACTTGCGGCCTGAGGATGTCGACGTCCTCGCACTTTACGATGGGTTCAGCATCTTCGTGCCCTTGTGGCTGGAAGCGCTCGGCTTTTGCGGTCATGGAGAGGCAAAGGACTTCATCGCCGAGGGCAACATCGGCCCCAGCGGGCGCTATCCCGTCAACACGGGCGGAGGCCAGCTGTCGGGTGGCCGCCTTCATGGCTTCGGCCTACTGCATGAGGCCTGCTTGCAGCTCTGGGGCGATGCTGCCGGCCGACAAGTGCCCGAAGCAAGGACCGCAGTCTGCGGGATGGGCGGCGGTTTCATTGCTGGCGCGATGTTGTTGCAGCGCAACTGAGCTCGGGCCTTGCGGTCCCGGAAAAACCGACATATTGTAAGTTCAAAGCGTGGAGGAAGCGGCGTGAAACTGGCTGACATGGTCCTGGTGAGCGTTGACGATCACATCGTCGAGCCGCCGCATCTGTTCAAGAATCATCTGCCTGCCGAGTGGCACGAGAAGGCGCCGCGGATGGCGCGGGACGAGAACGGCGCGGACTACTGGATCTTCGACGGCAAGCGGGCTGGCGCGATCGGGCTCAACGCCGTGGTCGGCCGGCCCAAGGAAGAATACGGCTGCGAACCGGCGGCGTTCGCCCAGATGCGGCCGGGCTCCTACGATATCCACGCGCGGATCGAGGACATGAACGCCAACGGCATTCTGACCTCAATCAACTTCCCGTCGGTGGTCCGCTTCGACGGCTCCAAGTTCATGCAGTTTGCCGACCGCAAGACGGGCTTGCGCATGCTGCAGGCCTACAACGACTGGCACATCGACGAGTGGTGCGGCGCCTATCCGGGGCGCAACATTCCCCTGGCCGTCGTTCCCTTCTGGGACCCGCAGGAAGCCGCGCGGGAGATCGAACGCACGGCGCGCAAGGGCGCGCGCACCATTACCATGTGCGACAACCCCACGATCCATGGCTTGCCCAGCATCCACAACGACGCCTACAAGCCGATGTGGAAGGCGTTGGCCGACAACAACGTCGTGGTGAGCAATCATATCGGCAGCGGCACGCCGGCGCCGCACGCCTCCATGGAAACCCCGATCGAGGCGTGGATCACCACCATGCCGATGGCGATCGCCAACTCGGCGGCGGACTGGCTGCACCTTAAGGCGCTGCGCGACTATGGCCTGCGGGTCTGCCTGTCCGAAGGCGGCGTCGGCTGGATCCCCTATTTCCTCGAGCGCGCCGATTTCGCCTATCAGCAGCACCATGCCTGGACCCATTCCGACTTCGGCGGGATGAAGCCCAGCGAGCTGTTTCGCAAGCACTTCATGACCTGCTTCATCGACGACGCCTTCGGGCTCAAGAACGTCGCGGATGTCGGCGAGGACATCATAGCCTACGAGTGCGACTATCCGCATTCGGATTGCCTTTGGCCCGAGGCGCCGGAGCGGCTGTACGAGACGGTCAAGCACCTGACCGACGTGCAGATCGACAAGATCTGCCACGCCAACGCGCTGCGCTTCTTCGATTACGACGCCATCGGCATGCTGGGCGGGCGGGCGAATTGCACGGTGGGCGCCCTGCGCGCGGCCGCCGCCCACGTCGATATCGCCGAACGCTCCTTCGGCGGCCCCGCGCCGCTGGCCGATGGCGAACAAGCCCGCCGCGTCACCTCCGGCGACATCGTCAACATGATGACCGCCGTCGCGCGCGCCGACGGCGAACTCGAAAAGGCCGAGGGCTGAAACCCGCGCGAGCTCTCCGGCCGACGCGGTGGCGACAGGGCTTGGGAGGCGCAGACCTCCAGATCATGGATCGCGACTCCGCTTGAGGCCTTTGGGGCGCCAGCATACAAGCAGTATGTACGCACCTCCTCCGTGATCCGGCGGGCGCTCGACGGCGAAATAACAGGAGAATGGAATGGCGGACCAGGCAGATCCTCTGGTCGAAAACGGGCGCAGCCGCGCGGCTGCACGCACGCCGCGACCGGATCATGTCCCGTCTGAAAGGGTCATCGACTTCGATGTGTATCGAGAGTCGGAGATTGTTTCAGGCGATCCCCACACAGCTGTGGCGAGAGTAGTCGCCAGCGCCCCTCCGGTGTTCTGGACGCCCTTCAACGGCGGCCATTGGGTGCTCGCCGGGTATCCCGAATTGTTCGAGGCCGTGCGGAATCCGGAGGTCTTTTCAAGCCGGCGGGGCGGCATCCCGCCCGCGCCCTACGAACCCAAGCTGGTTCCCATCAACAGCGATCCGCCGGAGCACGGGATCTATCGGGCGCCGCTCGCGAAGGCCTTTTCGCCAAAGGCCATGATGGCCCTTCAGGACGACATCCGCAGTTTGGCGGCGGCCCTGGTTGAAGAGGTGCGTCCGCAAGGTCGCTGCGATTTTGCGCAAGACATCGCCGAGCCCCTGCCGGTGTCGATCTTCATGAAGATCATGGGGCTGCCGCTCGACAAGCTGGGCGAATACCGAATTTGGGTGAACGAGTTGCTGGCCAGCGGCGATCCCGCCGTCAAGGGGAGCGCCAGCCGCAAGGTGGTCGAAGCGATGTCGGCGATCATCAAAGATCGCATGAGCGAACGGCGCGACGACCTCATCAGCCGCCTTCTCGACACCGAGATCGAGGGGCGCGCGGTGACCTTCGAAGAGATGCAGAGCTTCTGCTTGCTTCTGTTCATCGCCGGACTAGACACCGTCATGAACGGGATGTGCTATGGTGTGCGTCACCTCGCTAAGGACCTGAATCTGCAGGCGACGTTGCGGGCTGATCGCTCGCGCATTCCCGACGCCGTGGAGGAGCTTCTGCGGCGCTATACGTTTACTATGCCCGGCCGGATTATGGCCTGCGACCACGAGGCGTTCGGCGTGCGCTTCAAGAAGGACGAGCGGGTGCTATTGATGTTGCCCGCCGCGGATCTGGACGCACGCGAGTTTGAGAACCCCCTCGCCTTCGATCTCGAGCGGGAGAACAAGGTGCATATGGCCTTCAATTCGGGCCCGCACCGCTGCGTCGGTTCGCATCTGGCGCGGCTGGAACTCCAGATTCTCTATGAGGAGATGCTGGCGCGGCTGCCCGAATTCCGGCTGGACCCTGAGCGGCCGGCCCGGACCCATGGCGGGCAGGTGCTTGGCTTCGACGGCCTCGGGCTCGTTTGGGACCAGGCCTGACCGCGAAACGGCGCCGATCAAGGCAAACAGAAACGCGAGTTGTCCATGAAGATCATCATCGACCGTCGGGGCTGCGTCGGGCACGCTCGCTGCGAGGCGCTGGCGCCGGAGTTCTATCCGCTTGATGAGTCCGGCTACATCGACAGCGACGGCTTCGATGTCCCGGAAGGCCAGGAAGCGCTCGCGCGCCGAGGGGCCCGGGCTTGTCCGGAGAAGATCATCCGCACGGTCAACGATCCGACCGGACAGGACTGGCCGCCGGAGACCAAGTAGCGTTCGGCGACATGCGGCCCCCGCTTCGAGGCGGAAGATCCAGGGACCAGCTTCTGTCGGGCTCTGTGCAGTCCACCAATCCGGCGCGCGCCATGGCGGTCGCCAAGCGGATCCGCAGCGGGACGATCTCGATCAACAAGGGCGTCTACTTCGGCGCCGACGCGCCGTTCGGCGGCTACAAGCAGAGCGGCATCGGGCGTGAGATGGGGCTGGAGGGCTTCGAGGAGTACCTCGAGACCAGACCATCGCCATCGAGATGGCTTGGCGGGCCGGAAAACACTCGACCATGGCCGGCTGACGTGTCGTAGAACGGCGACGGCGCCTGCGCAATATTTCGGAGACCTCATGTCGAAGTTCGCAAGCTACAAGAATCGGCGCGTCATCGTCAGCGGATGCTTCTCAGGCATGGGCGAGGCAACTGCCCGCATGCTGCTGGACCTTGGTGCGGACGTGCATGGCGTCGACTACAAGCAATGCATCCTCCCGCTGGCCTCCTTCACCCAGATCGACCTGCGCGATCCGGCCTCCATCGACGCGACGGTCGAGAAGATTGGCGGCAAGATTGACGCTCTGTTCAACTGTGCAGGCCTGCCGAACACAGCCCCGACACTCGACGTCATGAAGGTCAACTTCCTAGGCACGCGCCACCTGACCGAGGCAGTCCTGCGGCGCATGCAGGAAGGTGCTGCGATCGCCAGCATCTCCTCGACCGGCGGGCTTGGCTGGTCGCAGCGCCTGGCGACCAACATGGAGCTCGTGTCGACCAAGACCTTCGAGGAAGGACTGAAGTGGTGCGAGGCGCACTCGGAGGTGCTGGGTGACGGCTACGGCTTTTCCAAGGAGGCCGTGATCGTCTGGACCCAGTTCAGCGCGGCGCATCTGATCAAGCGCGGCATCCGCATGAATTGCACTCTGCCGGGGCCCACCCAGACGCCGATGATGGCGAACTTCGAATCCGCCATCCCGGCCGCCATTCTGGATGCCGCAGCCCAGCCGATCGGCCGCCGCGCTACACCGCAGGAGCAGGCCGGACCGCTGGTTTTCCTGAACAGCGACGCGGCCAGCTACGTCAACGGCCTGGCCTTGCCGGTCGACGGCGGCTTCGTGGGCGCCGTCGCCACCGGTCAGATCGACCTCGCCGCATTGTTCGGCGCCCGTCCACAGGCGCCCGCCTGAGGCTTGCTATCGCAAGTGTGCCGCGGCCTGCGTCCGCACAGGAGAATTCATGTCGAAGGTCGTCGTGATCACGGGGGCTGGATCCGGGCTTGGTCGCGCCGTGGCCCTTCACCGCGGGCGCAAGGGCGACGAGGTCGTGCTATTAGGGCGTACGCTCGGTAAGATCGAAGCGGTCGCCCAAGAGATCGGATCACGCGCGTTGGCGCTCGCTTGTGACGTCGGCTCGGCCGATTCGGTGCGCCATGCCTTCGCCAAGATCGCGGAACGCCATCCCCGGATTGACGCCCTGATCAACAACGCCGCGATCTACACGCCGTCGCTGCTCCGCGAAGCGAGCGACGAACTCATTCTGCAAATGGTCAGCACGAATCTCACCGGGGCCATCTTCTGTTCGCGCGCGGCGATCGCGCTGCTCCGGCCGGGTGGGCGGATCATCAACATCAGCAGCGAGTCGGTCGACATGCCGTTCGCTCATCTAACAGTTTACCAGGCGACGAAAGCCGCGCTCGAACGACTCAGCATCAGCCTCAACAGCGAACTCGAGGATCAGGGCATTCACGTCGGTTTTGTACGCGCCGGCCAGATGGTCGGGGAAGGCGCGCAGGGCGTCGACGCCTCGCCCGAGGTCCTCGCTCGCTTCGTGGAAGCCAATCAGCGGCGCGGCCTCGACATGCGAGAGCGACCCGGCACCGACTTCAGCTCTGCTGCCGAGATCGTCGGCGCCGTGCTGGATTTCCCGGACGACGTTCACACGGCGGGCCTCATGCTCCACGGCAGCGGGGCTCGGCGCTAGGGGCCCGGAAATATTTGGAGCGGGCGCAGCAAGCGTGCTTGTCCCGCCGATGGGAAGGAACACGGATATGGTCAAGGTCATGGAAGGCGTGCGCATCCTCGAGGTCGCGCAGTTCACCTTCGTTCCCGTCGCTGGCGCGGTGCTCGCCGACTGGGGCGCGGACGTCATCAAGATTGAGCACCCGGTGCGAGG
>Ga0207668_10000167_pt1 | contig 45608 bp, 39 predicted proteins | sample KBSS43metaG_FD_184323 | JGI IMG/M metagenome (GOLD analysis project Ga0207668, IMG submission 184323) | Switchgrass rhizosphere microbial communities from Kellogg Biological Station, Michigan, USA - KBS S4-3 metaG (SPAdes) (version 2) | ecosystem: Host-associated > Plants > Roots > Rhizosphere...
AAGCTCTCGAGGACCTCGCCCTCCTGATCGACGGCACGCCACAGGAGACCATCTCCCCGTTCACCCGGACATACCTCTCGTCCAGATGCCACTTCCAATGCCGGAACACACGCATCCGACCGGCCCGCTGGCGGCAAATGTCGGCGGCGAACAGCGGGCCAAACCGGTTCCACCAGAACCGCGCCGTCTCGTGGCACAGATCAATGCCGCGCTCGAACAGCAGGTCCGCCACGTTCCGCAACGACAGCGGGAAGCGGACGTACATCATCACCACCAGGCGGATCACCTCGGGCGACGAATTGAAGTAGCGAAACGGGTTGCAGGATGGGCTCATCCGCGGCCGCTGGCAGGACCGTCACTTGGCCGCCAAGTTGCTTTGACAGAGCCGCCGCGGATATATATCGCCTTGACTGAAAAGAAGCGCAATGCACTGCAGCCGCAGGGCAACACAATGGCGTGGGTGGCAACCATCTAAAGGGGGGATGACTATGCGAACGGCCGGGCATTTCACGGTATCTGTTTTGGCGCTTGGCATCGCGATGTCGGGTCAGGCGGCGGCAGCGCAAGATGTGAGAGGGCCCGAACCCGCCGGACCTACACCTGCCACGGCCGCTCCCACGCCGGCTCCAGCCAGTGCGGCTTCGGACGATACGTCGCTCGGTGAGATTGTCGTAACCGCGCGGCGCACCAACGAAAATCTTCAGCTGGTTCCGGTCTCGATCACAGCATTCTCCAGTGCGCAGCTACAGCAGCAGAATGCACGAACGGTGTCCGACATCGCGCTGCTGACGCCGGGGTTACAGATAAATTATAGTACAGCTACAAGCTCGGGCGCGATTTTCACGCTCAGGGGTCAGGTTCAGCAGGATCCCATAGCAAACCAGGATCCTTCCGTCGGAGTCTACGTTGACGGCCTGTATTGGGCACGGGCTTACGGCGCGAATGCCGATCTGCTAGACGTTCAGAGCGTGCAGGTGCTCAAAGGCCCGCAGGGAACGCTATTCGGCCGCAATACGACGGGAGGCGCGATCCTCCTCAACACCAACGATCCTAGCTTAGGCGGGTTGTCGGGATTGGTGTCGGCCACGTACGGCCGATTTAACCATCGTGCCATCACTGGCGTGATCAATGTTCCTCTGGTCGATGAAAAACTCGCGATCCGCGTCGCTGGTCAGCTCATCAAGCGGGACGGTTATATCCACGACATCAATAACGGCGTTAAGCTTGGCAATCTCAACAATTACACCATAAGATCCAAGCTGCTGTTCAAGCCGACCGAAACACTCAGCATCATTCTCTCAGGCGAGTGGTACCGCTCCAACGCGTTCGACGAGCCCCAGCGGCTAATCTACGCATCTCCCACCAGTCCGACTGCGATTGCGACGGTCGTGGAGGTTGATGGCTTAGCAACCGCGGGGGCCCTTGGCTGTTTCAACGCGGGCGGAGTCGGCCCGGCGTGCCAGACTCGTGCGTCCGCGCTGTTCAATGACAGCATCGCAAAGAACCAAGGTAATAACGCCGACCTGACCACGATACCACGCAGCTATATCAAAACGCAGACCTATGGTGTCACGGCTACACTCGATACGTTTTTCGGCGCGATCAAGGCAATTGGTGGATACCGCAAGGTGAGGCCCTACAGCCTCAACGACAATGACGGCTCGCGTTTCGTGTTGCTTGATGACGGGCCGGGTCTTGGAACCCCGAATGCTTTCAACGTCGGCGCACACCTCTCTCAATATTCGCTTGAGGTGGTAGCTACCGGTAAGGCTTTCGACAACCGGCTGGATTTTGCTGCAGGCGCTTACTACTTCCATGAAAGCGGCGATGATGAAGAAGCAAATCTGGTGATCCCCGCGATTAATCCAAACCAGCTTCTGTTCTTTGGAAAAATCAAAAATGACAGCCAGAGTCTTTTTGGCCAAATAACCTATCACGCCACCGACGCGCTCTCGCTCACTGGCGGAATCCGCTATTCGGTCGACGACAAACGGTTGATGTCATCCAACGGCGTGGCCATAGGCACTGTGGCCACGCTCGCCAACAGCTTCTGCCTTGTTGGTCCAGCCTGTCCAGCATATCGCAGCGACTCGTTCTCGGGTATCTCCTACACCGCGAGCATCGACTATAAAATTCGCGAGGGGCTTCTGGTCTACGCCAAGACGGCCAAGGGTTTCCGTTCGGGTGGTCAAAATATCCGCGCGACAAGCCCGGCTGGCTACGTACCCTTCAAGCCCGAAAAAGCGATATCCTACGAAGGCGGCATCAAGAGCGAATTCTTCGACCGCCGGCTGCGTGTAAATCTTGCCGGCTATTATACGATGCTCAAGGACATTCAGCGGACGATTACGATCGTCTCTCCTGGTGGAACGGTGGCGACGGCTATCCTTAATGCGGGCCAAGCAGATGTCTATGGCGCGGAATTCGAGGCCAATGCTCTATTCCCTGGCGGGTTCCGGCTGGATGGAACTGTTGGCTATACCCATCCGAAGTACATCCGGTTCATCGACAATGGTTTTGATCGCAGCCATGATGCGTTCTACGGCGTTCCAGAATGGACGGCATCGATTTCTCCCTCCTGGACGCGTGATTTCGACTTTGGTCAACTCCTCCTTCGGGCGGACTTCTCCTATCAGTCCGATATGAACATATCGCCTGTTGCATTTTACACGGATGCGTCCGGCGTGCTGCGTGACGCGCAGAACGGAACGCCCACCTCGGCTGCGGACGCCGCAGGTTATCTGCGCGGTGCTACGGACAAGGCACATTGGCTCCTCAATGCTCGAGCCAGCGTGACCGTGATGGACGGCGCGCTGGACCTGGCGGTGTGGGGGAAGAACCTGACCGATAAGCGCGATTATGTCGCGGGGCTAACGCTGCCAGTACTTGGCTTTTCCGCGGCTGGCGCACGTGAGCCGCGCACCTTCGGTGTTACCGCAACATTCAAATTCGGCGCGCGCGAATGAATGACCACTTCGCCATAGGTGTCGACGTGGGTGGCACGTTCACGGACGTTGTTAGCAGCAACGGAAGGGACACGTGGCGCGCGAAAGCCCCCACCAATCCGTCGGTGTTCAGTGAGGGTGTGCTGGCAGCGACCAGCCTCGTCGCGAAGCAAATGGGCCTTTCGTGCGACGAACTGCTCAAAGCTACGCGCAGGTTCGGCTTGGGCACAACTGCGGTGACGAACGTGCTCGCCACGCGAAAGGGGGCAAGGGTCGGCCTTCTGACGACAGCCGGCTTCGAAGACCATCTGCATGCGAGAAACGACCGTCTGGGTTGCGATGGTTGGCTTGTGGCACCTTGGTTGCCGGTCCAGAGGACTTTCGTCCGTGGCATCAATGAACGAATCGACCGCAACGGTGATATCCTGGTCCCACTCAACTGCGATGAACTTCTTCGGACCTGCAAAAAACTCATCGAGGTGGATGGAGCCCAAGCTATCGCAGTCTCCTATCTCTGGTCGGTGCGCAATCCGCGCCATGAGGCACAGACCGTCGACATCATCGCACAGAATTGGCCTTCGTTGCCGGTTTTTGCCGGGGCGTCCCTCCATCCGCTCATACGGGAATATGAACGCACGAAACTGGCGGTCCTGAGCGCATTCTCGGCTTGGGCGCTTGACGGCATTGAGGAGCTGGAACGGGAGCTTGCACGACGGGGCATGGAGTGTCCGCTGCTTCTGCTGCACTCGGGCGGCGGGGCAATGTCGACGCTCGAAGCCCGGGCAAATCCCCTTGGACTAGCTTCGTCCGGGCCGGCGGCTGGCGCGGTCGCGGCAGCCGAGTTCGCGTCTGCTGCGAATTATTCCGACGTGGTAACCTGCGACATGGGAGGGACGAGCATCGACGTCGCGGTGATCCGCGATGGGGTTCCAGAACGGGCCCAAACGATTTCCATCCAAGGTATGACGGCCTCTCTGTCGGCTGTGGACGTGGAGTCCGTTGGCGCTGGCGGCGGCTCTATAGCCTGGATCGACAGTCGGGGAATGCTGCGTGTGGGGCCGCAATCTGCCCGCGCAACCCCGGGACCAGTTTGCTATGGCAGAGGTGGAACCGAACCGACAGTCACCGACGCCATGGTACTACTCGGATATATCGATCCAAGCCACTTTCTGGGTGGCTCGATACAGCTCGATGTCGAAGCGGCGCGAGCGGCCTGTGAAGCGCTGGGCTCCAAAATCAACATGAATGCCATCGAAGTCGCGCATGGCATTCGTGAGGTTGCCATCGTCGAGATGAGCAAGGCGATCCGGTCACGCTTAGCTTCAGGGGGGCTGGATCCACGAAAAATGGCGATGCTTGCCTTCGGTGGATCCGGAGCTCTGTTCGCGACGGCAATAGCCAAGGATATCGGGTTGAATGCGGTGCTCACGCCCTACGCTGCATCCGTGCTGTCCGCGTTTGGCGCTGCGACTGCCGATATTCGCCGGGAGCGCAGCCGCGCCGTCAATTTGATTCTTCCTTTGGATACTCGAAGCGTACAAGACCTGTTTGATGAATTGATCGAAGAAGTGTCCGCTGAATTGGAGGAGCATCGGGTTCCAGGCTCGGCGCGTAGCTTGACCTGTGAGGCGGAACTTCGCTTTTATCGTCAGAAATCTTCATTGAATATGCAAGTCGATCGTGCGGAGCTCTATGGCGACAGGCTCGCCGATAGATTTTGCGCCGCTTATGCCGAGCGATACGGCAAGAGCGGCATGACAGCAGAGTCCTTCATCGAGCTTTCAACGCTTCGGGTTATCGGGCTAGGCAAGGTTTTGCGTGCTAGTCTCCCGCAAGAGTCTGATGACGGCCAGTCGCTCGAAAGCGCATGCATTGGTACTAGAAAGGTGTATCTTTCGCCGGTGATCGAGAATGACGTGATCGTATTCGATATGGAGAAGCTCCGAAGCGGCCACGTCATTGATGGGCCCGCCTTAATCGATGCCGTGGATAGTACGCTGTGGGCTCCTCCGGCCTCACGTGTTGAAGTGGTCGGAGCTCGGTCGCTTGTGACCCATTTTAGGTGACGTCATCCATGCTGGACCCTATCCTTCTCGAAGTGCTTCGCGGCAAAATTGACGCTATTGCGCAAGACGGCGCCAAGACCATAATGCGAACCGCGATCAGCCCCGTCGTTGCGGACAATGGAGATTGTTCGTGCTCAATCTACAGCGCGGAAGGCGAGCTTCTAAGCGGCGGAGGTCCCGTTTTTATTCATTACCATTCCAGCGGCGCAGGCGTCCGAAAGATCTTGGATTTGCACGGCCAAACCGTAGCTGAGGGCGACATTTTCCTGGTCAATGATCCATACCAGGGAGGCGGACTGCATGCCCAGGACGTTGTCGTTCATGTCCCCGTCTTCTGCGATGGCGCATTGGCGGCTTGGGTCGGAACCTCTGGCCACATGATGGATATGGGCGGAAGCGTCCTGGGGTCGTTCTCTACGAGCGCGACGGAATGCATTCAGGAAGCATTGCGCTTTCCGCCTATTCGGGTTTACCGCGCTGGCCAAGAACAGACGGACATCTGGGCGATACTTCGCACCAACATCCGAATGTCGGATATGGTCGAGACGGACATCCGCTCGCTGATTTCTGGCGCAAATATAGCGCAGAAGCAGTTACGGCAGACCGTACGAGATTATGGAATTGGCGTTTTCAAGGAGGCGATGGCTACTCTTTGTGATCTCACCGAGCGTGAGATGCGACGAGCGATCCTCGAGCTTGAGCCTGGATCATATGATTTTGTAAGCTGGTCCGAATGGTCAGACAAACTGTACAGGGTGCCTTGCAGGTTGATGGTCGACAGCGACCATCTTACTTTTGATTTTTCCGGCGCTTCACCTCAGACGCCTCATTATTTCAACTCCAAGGCCTATGTTATAAAAGCGCTGATCGGCGTGGTTTTACACCCATATTTGGGCCACGATCTTCCACTGAATGAAGGCGTCTTTCGAGTTTTTGACGTCGTGTGTGATGCAGGATCCATCCTGGATGCGCAGCCACCTGCTCCGATCGGTGCACCACATATGGACGTCGGGCAGACCGCGCTGGAAGTAGCGATGCGCGCCTTCAATATGGCCATCGCAGCATCGCCAGACTCCCGCGCGCGGGCCGGCATGTCGGGGCCTTCAGCCGGTTCCGGCTTCTTCTTGCATACGCTCGCGGGCAAGGGCCGCACCGGTCGGCCGGATGGCTGGCTCATGATGGACGGAGGCTCGGTTGGCGCGTCGGCGGGCCACGACCGGGATACGCCAGATTACTATTTCGAGGCGAAGGGCAACAGCGCGTCCGCGGATCTCGTGGACATCGAGGTGCTGGAATCCTGGTATCCCATCCATGTGAATTATCGCCGTGTCCGGGGCGGCGCCGGCGGGGCTGGCATGTACCGGAGCGGGGCTGGTTGCTCGATGTCCTATCGGATCAGCGGCACACCCGAATTGACTCTCACCATCATGGGCCAGCGGGAGCGTGTTCCGATCGCCGGTGTCGGAGGCGGGCTGCCCGGCGCTCTGACGCGAATCTATCACCAAGATCCAGCCGGAGAGCTGGTTCCGATTCCATGCCACCAGGAGGGTGTGCCGGCTCCCGAAGGACGGTCGATCATTTTCGATTGTCCGAATGGGGGCGGCTGGGGCGATCCGTTAGAACGCGACCCTGCCCGGGTGGAAGCGGACTTCGCGGAGGGTCGCCTTACGTTCGAGGAGGCGCGAACGGTATATGGCGTGGTCCTAGGAGATACTGAGGCGACTTCCGTGACTCGTCGCCAGATGCTCGCACACCGCCTCGCGATAGCGGAACCGCCGCGGCGAAGCCTGAGTTGGACTCCCGAAGTAATCGCCTTGTCGAGAGGGGCCGTGCTTCCCCTCGACATAGGCGTTGATCAACGAGGCGGAGTTGCGGTGAGCGCGCGATCCGGTGCCCCCCTTTCATTGGCGCCCTGCCATTGGACGTTGGGGTGCCCGAAAATCCCCGATTTTCTAGAAACCACGCCAGACGTCAGCATCTCGGCCTATCTGGATCCAGCGACCGGACACCTTCTATTGGTCGATGTTGTTGCGCGTGGAGAAGGCGAGCCTTCGGTCGGCGGCGGTCCCTCAAGATGGCTAAACTTCGCGCACGCCGACGCAATAGCGGCTGAATAGGGCGATCTGCTGCCTCGAACTACTGTGTCACACTCTGCTTTGTCCTGGTCAGATCTGTCCCAAGTCGATGGGACTCATTTGCCAATGGCACGGCGTCGATTACGCCGGCGTCGAACTACCAGTTTCTCCTCCTGGGTGATGTAAATAGATCCCATCACCTCCTGGTGAAAAAGCGTGATACGCCCGAAACGACCGCCCGCTCCAGACAAGCAAAGCCCGTTCAATAGCGGATGGCATGGACCTATGCGCAAAGGGTTGACACGGAACCGAGCGCGCAAGGAATTGCGGTGCCTCTTTGCCGAGCACATGTTCGCTTCCGGGCAAGCTGCTCGATTGGCAGAGTACCTCCTTGCGACGCCCAGCGCGAGATCCGATCGCTTTACAATTTATGGATAATTTTTTCGGCAAACCTCGACATGATCCCGATCTTCTCGTCAAATGTCCGCTCGGGACAGTCTTGGATCCCATAATACTGCAGATGGCCGACCCGGCTATGTTCCTCGATCTTCCTCGCTTGCCCCGGGTCGGTCAGATCGCAGGCCAGGAGCATCTTGCGTTGATAGGGACCAGTTAGCCCCTTCTCCACTCGGATCTGGTCGATCAGGGTAAATTCGGCTTCCGTCTGCGGGTCGAGGATGCCATCGGGATTGTCCATCCACCGCATCGGCATGTAACCCTCGAAGTCTGCTGCACGGCGAGCGGCGGGCAGTGAATGCCCTCCGAGCCACATCGGTATCGGGCGCTTCGGCACAGGGAACATGCCGCTCCGAGGAAAATCGAAGAATTTCCCGTGAAACTCGGCATAACCATCGTCCCAGAAATCACGGATTATCGCCAGAATCTCGTCCATGCGCTTGCCACGCGTGTGGAAATCATGGCCCATCGATTCCATCTCTTCTTTGAGCCAGCCCACTCCCGTGCCCAGGACGAAGCGGTCGTTCGACATGACCGCGACGGAGGCCGCTAATTTCGCCACGGTGAATGGATCGCGCATCGGAAGGATATAAACATAAGACAAGAATCTGAGCTTCGTCGTCACCGAGGCCATTGCGGCATAAGCCACCATCGGGTCGACGAAGGGATGGTCAGCCCGCATCTCGAACCCGCTTGGATGCGGGGTGCGCGGTCCCTCTTTCATGACGACATGATCCGGGAGAACCACCCCCTCGAAGCCCAGTTCCTCGGCCTTGCGGGCGTAATCCAGCAAAAGCTCGGGTGGTTCGAAATTCAATGCCAGCCAAAATTTCATGTGCCTCAATCCTCTTTTATCAAGAAGTATGTCTATTCGCCTCGCCTACAGTCCGAGCACGACGAACCGTTTTGATCGGCCCCGCTGAACCGCCCGGTTTTGATATTATTGCATTCTCCGCTCCACCCTCAGTCCCCGCATCGACGCCTCAGTTCGCCAGGCCTCCAGCTCGGCGAAATAGGCGACCGGGCCCGACGCATAGGGCGCGATCAGGTCGAAGCTACGGTCGCGGCGGCCCTCTTGGTTGATATAGCTGGGCGTGCAGGCGTCGAGGAAAGCCCGACGGCCCGCGCCATGGGCAACGATCAAGTCGACCCAGGCCGCTTCAGCCTCCGGCGTGGGCTCCACGGCTGCGACCTGTTCGTTCAGGCAGCGCCTGACGATGTGGGCGATGTGCTTGGCCTGCTCGTCGGCTGTATGGATATAGTTGAACGAGATGCCCGACTGGATAAGGCTGATCATGAAGAAGTTCGGGAAGCCGCTGGTCTGCATGCCGAAGAGCGTGAGCGGTCCCTCGGCCCAGTGCTGGCTGAGCGTGAGGCCACCGCGCCCGGTTAGATCGAACCCGGCCTCTTGTGCGTAATCGCTCATGTAGTCGAAGCCTGTGGCGTAGACTAGCAGGTCGAGCGGGTATTCACGACCGCCCGCGACCGCGCCCTTGGATGTGATCCGTTCGACGCCGCGCCCTTCAGTGTCGACCAGCGTCACGTTGGGGCGGTTGAAGGTCTGCAGGTACTCGTCCGAGAAACCTGGCCGCTTGCAGAGGTAGTGATAGTAAGGCTTCAGCGCCTTCGCGGTGGTCTTGTCCTGGACCACGGCGTCGATGCGCCGGCGCATCCGCTCCATCTTCGCGAACTGGGCACGCTCGATTTCAGCGGGATCCAGCTTGGCGCCGGTCCCACCGGTCACCGGAGACGGCAGGCCGCGGAAGATCTCCGTCCAGCTATCGTCGATCAGGTCCTCGGACTGCGGCACGCCCGAAGTAATCATGGTGAAGTTCTCGAGCCGCTTCTGTCGCCAGCCGGGCTCCAGCGCCCGCGCCCACTCCGGATCTGTGGGGCGGTTATTGCGCTCATCGACGCTGCTCGGGGTGCGCTGGAAGACATAGAGGCGCTTCGCGCCTTGGGCCAACGCCGGGATGCACTGGAGGCCTGTCGCGCCCGTGCCGATTACGCCCACGACCTTGTCGGCGAGCTTGTCCAGGTTTCCGCCGGAGTCGCCGCCGGTGTAGTCGTAGTCCCACCGGCTGGTGTGGAAGCTGTGGCCCTCGAAACTCTCGATTCCCGCGATGCCCGGGAGCTTGGGTGAGCTGTAGAGCCCCTTGCCGGAGACAAAGAAGCGAGCCGCGATCTGGTCGCCGCGATGGGTCGAGACCAGCCAGCGCTTGCGCTCCTCTCTCCAGACGACGCCGGTCACCTGGGTCTGGAACAGGGCGGCCTCGTACAGCCGATAGTGGCGAGCGATGCGCCGGCAGTGCTCCAGGATCTCGCCGCCCCGGGCGTATTTCTCGACCGGCAGGTAACCGGTCTCTTCCAGGAGCGGCAAGTAGATGTAAGATTCCACGTCGCAGGCGACGCCCGGATAGCGGTTCCAGTACCAGGTACCGCCGAAGTCGCCAGCCTTGTCGATTAACCTCAGACTGTCCACGCCCTCGTCGCGCAGGCGGGCGGCCGCTAGCAATCCGCCGAAGCCGGCGCCCACGATCAGGACGTCGGTCTCTTCGGCGATCGGCTCGCGGGTAAAATCCGAATCCGCGAACGGATCGTCCACAAAGCGGGCGAACTGCCCTTCCAGCTTCTGGTACTGCGCGGTCGCGTCCGGGCGAAGTCTGCGGCTGCGCTCCTCCTCGTACCGGCGCCGCAGCCCATCCACATCGATTTGGCCCTCTTTGATGTCATCGCGGGCTAGGCCAATGCTCGCAGTTTTGCGTTCCGTGTCGTCCACCCTCGCCTCCCCAATATTTAGATCGAGACATCGAAACCGTGTTCCGGGTCATGAACCGGAGTCTACGGGGCGCTTCGCTCAACCGGATGGTTGGAGCTGAGCTGCAATTTGCATGGCCACTCGGATCCCCTCTTGAATAATGAAGCCAATCTATTCGGCGTAAGGATCGAAATGCCAGAAGGGGCTGCGCCTGGAGACCATGAATTCACCCCTCATCTTCGCGAACATACTCATCATCTCGAAATCTGTTGTGACCCAGAATTCACCTTTGAGGATCTGCGCCAGGATAGTTTGACCTGCCAACTCCGGGTCGAGCCCCGACTCCGAGACAAGCTTGATCATGGTCTGCCGACCACGATCATTCTTCGCTCCGAGCGCATTTTGCCATATCTGCGTTTTTACGGATCCGGGGAGAACCGATGATACTCGGATGAAGGGCGCGTGACGCTGCAGTTCGAGATAGAGGCTCTCGCATAGAGCCTGCGCTGCGTGCTTGCTGGCCATGTAAGGAGCTTGGCCACCTATCGAGCAAAGGGCGCCGAGCGAACTGACAACCGCCACATGGGCCGGTTTGCCAGCGCTGATCATGCGCGGCAGGAACGCCCTAATGCAGTTCACTGGACCCATGAGATTCACATCGATCGTGCGTTTCCACTCATCGTGGCTCAACTCCCAGCTCTTCCCGCCAATCTCGACTCCGGCGTTGCTGATGACGAGTTCGACGGAACCAAATCTCTCCCAAGCCGCCTCTGCCAGCCTGGACATGGCCAACGGGTCGCTGACGTCGGTTACGAGTCCGAGTACGCGATGCGCCGCTGGATCGAGCTCACGCACAACATTCTGAAGACCTTGCTCGTCCCGATCACATATAACCACGTTCATCCCGAGATCGGCCGCTGCCCTGGCTATCCCGCGTCCAATGCCCGAGGCCGCTCCAGTGACTACAGCCGTCTGGCTATGCTTTGTTTCCATTTCGCCTGCTCCTGACGAAGGTGGCAGAGGGGTTCAACCGCGACATGCGGTACGACCTCGCCGACAAACTTGTCGCTTGCGAGTGGGGCTCGTCGGTAGCTCCATTCGGCATTCCTCAACCGGGCTGAACGCCCGCACTTTGTGGCGGTGTTATCGCAATGCCTAGACAATGTGTCAAGATTGGTGCCATGCGGCCGGGCGCAATCCAGCGGCCGGGGCGAGCGGCTGGCCTCAGCCCCGATCGGGCCGTGAGAAAATGATCCCAACAAGCGTGACCAGAACAGCCTCCCAACGCGAATGGGTGTTGATGGCCGCCGCCCGATTTGCCCCCGCCGGTCCAGATCTGGATGCTCGCGAAGCCGCCTCCGTTGTGGGGCGTCATCGGTATCAGACAATCCTGACCCAGCATAGTAGGTTGACACATTGTCAACCCTCAGGCATCGTATCGGTTCTGCCACGTCGGACGGCGCGGGAGGGGAGGATGGGATGAGATTTTCGCTGCTCTACGAGATTGCGCTGCCGAGGGAACTGGAGGAGGCGGGGCGGACCGAGTCGGACGTCTTCTGGGAAGCTGTCGAGCAGATCCGCTACGCCGAAGAGGTGGGCTTCGACACCGTCTGGCTCGTCGAGCACCATTTCCTCGAGGACCTATCGCGATCATCCGCCAGTGAGGTCTTCCTCGCTGCAATCGCCCAGCACACGCGGCGCATTCGCATCGGCTTGGGCGTGTGCCTTATGCCGCCGCCCTACAACCACCCATTCAAAGTAGCGGAGAAGGTCGCGTCGCTGGATATCGCCTCCCGAGGTAGGGTCGAGTTCGGATGTGGTCGCTCCACGACCGCCGAGGAGCTCGATGGCTTCGGAGTGGATGCCGCGCAGGCTCGCGAAATGATGGTGGAGGCTATGCGGGTCGTTCCCCAGATGTGGCGTCAGCGCGAGTTTCCAGGGTATCAAGGGCGGCATATGACCCTGCCTAGACGGGTGGTGGTTCCCAAACCCGTGCAGAAGCCGCATCCACCAATGTGGATGGCCTGTGGCAGTCCATCGAGCTTCCAGCTTGCCGGTGAGCTGGGCGTAGGCTGCCTGTCGTTTACGATCACGTCGCCCGATGAGCTGAACAAGTCGCTTCAACATTACCGCGAAGCTCTGAAGTCAGCTGAACCAGTCGGTGACTTCATAAATCGCAATATCGCGGGGTTCACCACTCTCTACGTCGGCGATAATGACGCCGAAGCGCGCAACCGCGGTGGTATCAACTCGATTGGTCACCATAAACGAGTGTTAGGATATTTCGGTGATGTCTCGAGCAGGTCCGGGTACAATGAGGTCTCTGACTCGCGGCAGGGGCGAGAGGGCGCAGTCGGGGCCGATGTCGAGGCGGCGATTGCCGACGGCCTGATCTGCTGCGGTGGCGTCGAAACGGTTGAAAAGATCATTCGTCGGTGGGAAGCCATCGGAATCGACGAGTTCATGGGAATTGTCCAGTTTAACGAGGTCAGCCATCAGGAATCCATGCGTACGATTCGCCTCATGGGCGAACAGGTAATTCCTAGATTCAAATGAGTCCCCAAGCCTGTAGATCAGCAATCGCGGATGTGGGCGAACGCGAGCTTCGAGGTGCCGTCCACAGCGACACACAGGGCCCTTTCCACTTTCGTAGCGCAACTCGGCGATGTCGGTACGGACGTAGCCGATCTCGTAATCCTCAAACGGTAGCGTTGCTCGAAGGACTGCGCTGTCGTGCTGGCGCTCCCGTGTAGAACCTGTCTCATAGCGCGTCTTCGATCGCTGTATGGATGATGCACCCTCAATTCCGGGACTACACAGCCAGAACATGCAGAATCCACGATGTCCAAGCTCCGTTATTTACGATGGTGAACGGGACGGTTATCGACCAAATGGTGGTCCGTAAGTTGGGGAGCGAGGAATGGAAGATCTGGTCGACCCGCGGGAGCAAACCCCTGGGAGTGTTCCTCGAGGGCCGCGGGCCGAGCAGAGGAGGCGAACCCGGGATCAGTTCGTTGAGATCGCACGAGCAATGATCCTTCGAGGAAAATTCCACGAGTGCTCGGTCGATGATATTGCGAAGATGTCTCGCGTCAGCCGGGCGGCGTTCTACCTTCATTTCAAATCGAAGCAGGATCTTCTGTACGCCGTATTGGACGATCAAAGATCGCGTTACGAAGGGTTATTTAACAATATTTCGCCAAAATCGGCCACATCTCACGCAGGCATATTACAGTGGCTACGACGGTACATCGAGTTATTTGCACAAATTGGTCCTTTAATGCCGCTTTATTTTACCCAAGAGGGCTTGGCGGTTAGCTACAGGAAATCGCATGCCACCCGGCTCATGGCGATCCGAGCTCTTGGCCACCGGATTCCAGCCCTGAAGCTTTTCGGCGAAGATGGAGGGATCGATCCCAAAAGGGAAATGAAGTTACTTCTCTTCCTTTACGCAATGGAGAATGTCACTTCTACGGTGGAATATCTTGACGGAGGCATTGACGTTGACGCCGCCCTCAATGAATTGGCTGATCAGTTTCTAACGCTGGTAAAATGAAGCGCTGAACCTGGCCTTTCCCAGCGAGCGTCGGAGCAGGCTTCGCCCGCAAGTCGGTGATAATAGCTGGTGCCCGTTTACTCCGTCTAGATCTGCACCCTCGCGGGACCGCCAGCATTGGCCACCCTCGGCCCAAGACAAAACCCGACCTAGCATATTAGGTTGACACGTTGGAAACCCACGGGCATCGTACGGACTGGCACTTCTGACTGGCGCGGGAGGCGGGTGGGATGAGCTTTCCACTGCTCTACGAGATTGCGTTGCCGAAGGAACTGGAGGGGGCGGGGCGGACCAAGCCGGACGTCTTCTGGGAAGCGTCGAGTACATCCGCAAAACGCTACTGGGGCAGCGCTTCTCGCAGAGAGCCTACCTCTCAACCGCCTGCGGCAACGTCATCGATGATCTCATCCATATCTCGATCGGCATGCCCAAGAGGAAGGCTTCAGCCCATCCCAATGAACATAGCGCCCCAGGCCGGTCGGTCAGCCAGCGGCGTGCTGTCCGGAGGCCAGGGATCAATCGTCTAAAGTCGATAGAGGCGCTTTGCACTGCCGGCATCGACCATCGCAATGGCGGGCGTAGCAAATAGACATAGAGTCAAGCGAGAGGATGGTGAGTGGATGATGGGGCATCGAAAGAAGATCGTCATTGCGGGCGCATCCGGCTTGGTGGGCGGCGCAGCGCTGGCTCGCTTCGGCAAGCGGGACGACTGGGATGTGGTTGCCATATCGCGACGGCCCCCGCTCATGCCGCTTGGCAACGCCACGCACGTCTCGATCGACCTCGGCAATCCAGAAGACTGCGCGCGCTCTGCGCACGCACTCAGCAATGCGACGCATGTCGTTTACGCGGCTTTGAGCGAACGCAACGACGATCTTTTCGCCGGCTGGACTGATCCGCAGCAGATTGCCTTGAACGAGGCAATGCTGATCAACCTCATGGAGCCTCTCATCCAGGGCAGTCCAGGACTTCAACATGTTTCGCTCATCCATGGCGGCAAGGCCTATGGCGTGCACCTTCGGGATCAAAAACTGAAAATGCCGCTCCACGAAGGCTTGCCCCGCCACGCGGGCGACAATTTCTATCATCGGCAGGAAGACTATATCACCCAACGCCAGCGGGGCTCATCATGGAGCTGGACTATTTTCCGGCCCGGAGGAATTTGGGGCGCGGCCATCGGCGCAAATATGAACAGCTTGCTCGTGCTGGCGGTGTTCGCCTGTCTGCTGAAAGAAGCTGGGCGGGGAATGCCGGTGCCCAGTGGCTATAGTGCCTATAACGAGCCAACAGATGTCGATCTGGTCGCGGAGGCCGTGGAATGGGCCGGCACCGCACCCACCGCGCGCAATGAGATCTTCAACATAGCGAATGGCGACATCTTGGCCTGGCATGATCTTTTTGAGCTTACGGCCGATATCTTGAACATGCCCTTAGAACCCCCAAGGAAGTTCGATATGAGAGAGGAAATCGAAAATCTCTCTCACCTATGGCCGGCTATGGTGGACCGTTACCGACTCCAGGCTCCAAGGGATTTGAACGAACTTCTCGGTACATCGCTGCAGATTGCAGGCATGCTGTCCAATGACGTCCCGCCTGAGGATGTTCTTCGGTGGGGTTTGTTAAGCACCATCAAGATCCGTCGGGCCGGCTTCACCGGATGCGTCTCGTCATTCGACAGCTTGAGAAAATATATCGAAAGATATCAGGACCTCCGAGTGATCCCCACCTTTTCTTAAGGTGGATCACCAAATCTCGTCCTCGAAAACAAAAAAGAGATGAAAATAACTCGCAACATTACGGAATATCCGGAGAGGGAAGAATATGCGAAAGAGCTTGAAATCAGCGGTTTCGATATTGGCGCTCGGCATGGCAATGTCGAGTGCGGCGGCCATTGCGCAGGAGGTAAGGGGTCCGGAAGTGGTGGGGTCCACCGCCGCCCCCCCCACCCCGGCTCAGACGTCGGCCGCGGCGGTCGGGCCCTCCCTCACGCAAACGACTTCGAACGATCCGGGTCTGGCTGAGATTGTGGTGACAGCGCGGCGTACAACCGAAAATCTCCAGTCGGTTCCGGTCGCCATCACGGCATTTTCCGGCGCTCAGCTGCAACAGCAGAGCGCCCGATCGGTATCGGACGTCGCCATGCTGACGCCCGGTTTACAGATAAACTATGGCACCTCGATAAGTTCGGGCGCGATTTTTACGATTCGCGGCCAGGTTAATCAGGATCCAATCGCCAACCAGGATCCGTCGGTCGGCGTTTATGTGGATGGCCTTTACTGGGCGCGGGCTTACGGTGCCAACGCCGATCTGCTGGATATCCAGGGGGTTCAGGTGCTGAAAGGCCCGCAGGGGACACTCTTTGGCCGCAATACGACCGGGGGTGCCGTCCTGCTCTCAACCAACGATCCGAACTTTGACGGGCTGTCGGGACTGGTGTCAGGGTCCTATGGCCGGTTTGACTATCGCACGGTCACGGGCGTGATCAATGCACCGCTGGTCGAAGACAAGGTGGCGCTACGTGTCGCGGGTCAGTTGATCAAGCGCGACGGTTATATCCATGACATCAGCCACGGTGTCACACTTGGCAACCTCGACAATTACACCATGCGCTCGAAACTGCTGTTCAAGCCCACTGAAAATCTGAGCATCGTTTTGTCGGGTGAATGGTATCGATCGAACACGCTGAATGTGCCGCAGCGGCTGATCTACGGATCGCCGAGTGGTACATCGGCGATCTCGACGGTCGCCGAAGTCGATGGCTTCGGCACTGCCGCCGCCTTGGGCTGCTTCAATCCCGACGGCGTCGGGCCGGCGTGTCAGGCGCGCGCATCGGCGCTGTTCAATGACAGCATCGCGAAAAGCCAGGGCAACAACGCCGAGCTGACCAACATCCCGCGCACCTATGTCAAGACGCAGACCTATGGCGCGACGGCTACGCTTGGCACCTCTTTCGGTGCTGTCAAAGCGATCGGTGGCTACCGCAAAGTGCGGTCACTTAGTGTCAATGATAATGACGGTTCGCGCTTCTCCCTGCTCGCTTTCGAGCCGGCCATTGGCGTTCCCGGATCTCACGAAGATTCCGCAAGTGTCTCACAATATTCAATTGAGGTAGTCGCGACCGGCAAGGCTCTCGATAACCGCCTGGATTTTGCGGCCGGCGTCTACTACTTTCATGAAAGCGGGTTTGACGGCAACCGGATCCAGGCACTCAACGCCATCAACCCGACGGGTCTGTTGTTTTTTGGCAGAATCAAAAATGACAGCAAAAGCATTTTTGGCCAGGTAACCTATCACGCTACCGACGCGCTCTCGTTAACCGGCGGCATTAGATACTCGGTCGACGACAAGCGTCTGAAGTCGTATAATGGCTCATTCCCCTTGGGCACCATGCCGGGGATCACGGATGTCTCCTGTATCGTCGCTTCAGTCTGCCCGGCGAGTCGCCATGACTCGTTCACCGGCGTCTCCTACACCGCCGGTATCGACTATAGGATCGCCGATAGCGTCCTGGCCTATGTCAAGACGGCCAGGGGTTATCGCTCGGGCGGTGAGAATATCCGCTCGACGAGCGCGGCCAGCTTCATACCATTCAAGCCCGAGAAGGCGACCTCCTATGAAGGCGGCATCAAAAGTGAATTCTTCGGTCACCGGCTGCGCGTGAACGTCGCCGGCTACTATACCATCCTAAAGGATATTCAGCGGACGATTACGATCGTAACCCCAGGCGGAGCGGTGACGGCGGCGATCACTAATGCGGGCCAGGCGGATGTCTATGGTGGCGAGTTCGAGGCGAGCGCCGTGTTGCCCGGTGGCTTCCGGCTCGATGGGACGGTGGGCTATGCCCATCCCAAATATGTCAAGTACATCGACAACGGCTTCGATCGCAGCCGCGACGCCTTCTACGGCGTTCCGAAATGGACGGCATCAATCTCCCCATCCTGGACGCATGATTTCGACGTCGGCAAGCTCCTGTTGCGGGCCGACTTTTCCTATCAGTCGGACATGAACATCTCGCCCGTCGCTTTCTACACGGATGATGCGGGCGTGCTTCGCGACGCGCAGAACGGAAACCCCGTCTCGCCTGTGGATGCGGCGGGTTATCTGCGCGGTGCGACGGACCAGGCGCATTGGCTGGTCAATGCGCGCGCCGGCATCACCGTGATGGATGGCAAGCTGGATCTTGCGGTGTGGGGCAAGAACCTGACCAACAAGCGGGACTTTGTCGCGGCGCTGTCATTGCCGTCCTTTGGCCTTTCTGCCGCTGGCGAACGTGAGCCGCGGACCTTCGGAGTCACGGCAACGATGAAGTTTGGAGCGCATTAGCAACGTCGCCGGTCTGGCCCTTAAGCAGCTTTTTATCATCCTCCACACCGCTACACAGCAGGAGCTTCGCGATCGTGACGACATCGAACATGAAGTCGGACAGCGGCACGAGTCTCGCCGGACGTAAGATCATCATAACGGGCGCCGCATCGGGGATCGGCCACGCAACCGCCATATTGTTCGCAGCTCAAGGCGCTTCGATCGCCATGTTGGACGTCAAGGATATCGCTCTATGGCAAGAGGGACCCGGCAATGCCTTGCGATATCAGGTCGATTTACTCGATCGGACGCGAGTTCAGAGCGAAGTTCAACGGGCCGGCGAAGCCCTAGGCGGCATCAACGGCGTCGTGAACTGCGCCGCCATAGGCATTTATGGGTCGATCGATGACTATCCGATCGAGGATTGGGATCGCGTGCTGGGAGTCAATCTCACAGCACCCTTCCTGCTCATTCAAGCCGCCATGCCGTTCCTGCGCCGGGCAAGAGCGGCGACAATCGTCAACGTGGCGTCGGGAGCCGGTCTCCGTCCCAACGCCCCCGGCAGCCTCGCCTATGCAACGTCCAAAGGCGGGCTCATCTCGATGAGCAAAGTACTGGCCTATGAGCTTGCTCCCGCCATCCGTGTAAACACCGTCACCCCCGGAGTTGTCGACACGGCTATGTCGCGCAATGTGGTTATCGGCGAATATGATGATCCCAACGACGCGCCATTCGTCCAAAATTACGCGCTGAAGCGCGTCGCGGAACCGCGCGAACTCGCCAACGTCATCCTGTTCCTGACGTCCGACGCATCGTCCTTCGTCACCGGCTCGAACCTTATCGCCGATGGTGGGCGGCTCTTCCTTTGAGGAACACAACGTCTATTATCGCGGGAAGAACGTCCTTCAAGCGGTAGAACCGCGCACGTCCTGCCCTTCTGATTGACCCGTTCCTCCGCCAGTCAATGGGCGAACCGATCGAGCGGAACCTTGCCGCCAAAGATCTCGCCGTGACGTTCCTCGACTTCCCCGGCGAGGTTACATACGCCGCGATCGATGCAATGACCGCCCAGGCGCGCGCCGACGCAAGCGACTGCGTGATTGCGGTCGGCGGCGGCAAGGCGATCGATACGGGTAAGTGCGTGGCGATCCGGCTCGATTCACCCTTCATCTCCGTGCCAACGGCCGCCTCGACCGACGCCCCTGCCTCGCTCGGCGCGGCGGTATACAATGAACAGCATGTGCGCATTGGGAGCGAGCGGCTAAAGCGCCATCCCGACATCGTCATCGCCGACACCGCGGTCATTGCCCGAGCCCCGGCGCGACTGCTTGCTGCGGGGATCGGCGACGCGCTGAGCAAGAAGTTCGAAGCCGATGCCGCGATCACTGCGGGCGTGGACAGCTACCATGGCTATCGCGCACCTCGCCTCGTCCGCGTGGTTGCGGACCTATGCTACGCCATCCTCCGCGAGCACGGCCACGCTGCCTATGCCGACGTGCAGGTCGGGCGCAGCAGCGAAGCACTGGAAGCTGTAACCGAAGCAATTATCCTCTTGTCACCGATGGTCTTTGAAAACGGCGGCCTCTCCTTCGCCCATTCGATGCAGACCGCCCTGATGCAGGGGCGCGGTACGAAAGCCCGCATGCACGGCGAACACATCGCCTATGCACTCCTGGTGCAGCTTGCGGTAGAGAACCGTCACGACGCGTTTATCGCTGATCTCATGGACTATCTGCGCCCGATGAAACTCCCCACTTCGCTGGCCGAGCTGGACTGCGCCGAGCCGACCGAGATGGAACTGAATGAGATCGCGAGGATCACGTTCGAATCAAACTGGTCGAGAAACGTCCCCTTCCCGGTCGGCGAGGAGCAGATGATCGCCGCGATGCAGCGGATCGAGATACTTTCCGCCCGGCATCGCGTGGTCGCATGACCAAGCTCATTTCACGACCGGATGAGGCATGGAGAGGGCTGCGAATTTGACGAACCCGAGTAGCAGTGTTGCAATACGATCGAAGTACTCCGGCAAACGCAAGAGCATGGCGAATCAAAGCTTTGCCACGCGGTTTCCGCGATGGCGGGTGGAGCGAGACGGCGCTGTCTGGTTCGTCAACGAGCCGCAGCGGTTCGCAAGGCGAGGTGAGCGAACTCCCATTCGTCGCGCCACGGATCGCAGAGGTCATGGCGATCTTGACGCGCCGGACGCTGACGAGAGAGAAAAGTCGATCCCGGTGGCCCGATGCGGACCACCGGGAACAGGTCCGTGGCGGTGCTGTCAGTCGACTGCGAACGCGTCTCCACTTCGACCGATGAGAGTGCAGCTATCAAGTGACCGCACGTTTGGCCGCGCCCGGATGCGAGCGCGGAAAGTCGGACGGCATTGGCGGGCCGCCTGGCCAGCGTGCCGGGAAGTCCGACCGCAGCGCCTCCCCGACTTCAGTCCACGGCGCAATATGGACGGTGCGCATGTCACGGTACGCGATGCACCAGCCTGAATCGACGCGAACATACCTGTCCTTGTACCGAACCGCCCCAAACAGCGACTCGCCGCCGAGCACCAGTTCAAGGTGTGCGCCGATCAAACCGGTCGCATGGTTCGGGTCAGCAAATGTGAAGAGCGCGTAGTTCGGTGTGTGCACGGTGAGGCCCATGTGAGAGCGGGCCTCGGCGATGAATGAGACGATTCCTTGCCTGCTTGCTGCATTCGGCAAACCCGAGCCCGCGAAAGTCGCATCCTCCGTGAAACAGGCACCCAGAGCGTCAAGATCGTCACAATCGGCTGCGAGAAAATAGCGCACGACGAGGTCATCCAGCGCGGCACGATCCTCGAGCCTTCGTACCCGCTCCTCCATGTCATTCATGCAGCGGCCCCACGCCGTATCACCGCCCGGTCCAGACCGGCTTGCGCCGCTCGGCAGCAGCGGAAAGACCCTCCTGCCGGTCGGCCGCGTCGTGATAAGCCTCAATTTCCTCGAACTTCGTCGACAAGGCGACTTCGAGCGGATGCCCGAGCCTGCCAAGCGCTGCAGCCTTTGCGGCCTGTACCGCCAGCGGCGAGGCGGCGTTGATTTTGTCGACCCATTTCCGGGCGGCGGATTCGAGTTCGGTATAGGATACGACTTCGTTGACGAGGCCATATCGTTGCGCGGCATCCGCCGTGATGCGCTCGCCAGTCAGGATCATCGCCATCGCAATATGGTACGGAAGCTGGCGGATCGCGCGGTGGACGACGCCGCACTCGCCAATGATGCCGACCTTGGTTTCGGGAAGGCCGAATTGCGCATTATCTGCAGCAACGATGATGTCCGCACACATCGCGAGTTCGAAACCGCCGCCGACGCAGAAGCCCTGTACCGCCGCCACCATCGGCTTCTTCAGCTTGACCAACGGCCCGCCAATGCCGGTCAGACCACCGCCCAACGCCATCCGCCCGCTGCGATCGGTGCCACCCGAAACGTCAGCGCCGATGCAAAAGGCCTTCTCGCCTGCCGCCGAGAGGATCACCGCCCAAATTTCGGCGTTTACGTTGATCTCGGTCCAGGCATCGGCGAGCGCCTGGTCCATGGCGGGCGTGATGGCATTCAATCCTTGCGGACGATTGAGCCGGACGCGGGCGACGTGACCATCGATAGAGAATTCCAGATCGGACACGAGAGAGCTACTCCTTGACGGGGGCGACGAGCGGGGTCGTCGGCGGAACCTTATATTCGGCGATCACAGCCTTCAGCCCGCGTTCGGCCATGCGCGTCCGGATCTCGATCACGGCCGGTGCAAGGTGAAGCAGCGCATCGATTTCGGCGATACCCGACAGCGCGTGACGAAAGCCTGCTGCCTCGGCGGCGCGGTTGATCGAAAGCTTCTTAAGCCGAAGAACTTCGGGAGGCGTCAGAGCAATGCGGTCGGCAAGCGAGGCCACCGCTGCGAGCAAGTCGGCAGCCGGCACACAGTGATTGGCCCACCCCCATTCGACCGCGGTCGGTCCGTCAATCCAGTTTCCAGGTACGAAAGCGAATTCCTTCGCGCGTTTCGCACCGACCAGGGAAACCCATGTCGGGGCGACGAACCCGCCGCCAATCGGGATGGTGGGCTCCCCGATGCGCGCATCGTCCGCGACGATCGTTATATCGGCGAACACGCACATCTGCGCCGCGGTCGCGATGCAATATCCATGGACGGCCGCTATCACGGGCTTGGGGTGGTCCCACATCGCCAGCCAGCGTTCGACGTTGCCTTGCAGCCGTGCGCGGTCCGCCATCGGGTCCGCCGGCCCCGTGTCGCCCGAGCCATAATCAGCGAGATCTATACCGGCGCAGAATCCCTTGCCCTCACCGCGCAATCCGATCACCGGTCCGCCTTCTCCCTTCAATCGTTCGAGCGCATCGGCAAACTCATCCATCAGCGCCGGCGACAATGCGTTGGCCCGATCAGGTCGATCGAGCACGATCCAGCTCAGAGCACCAGCATGTTCAATGCGAATATTTTCGTAACCGTCGGACAACCGACTACTCCGCCCGCCCAATCGGATTAAACGCCTTCACGTGATAATCGGTGGTCAATGTCGATCGAAGCTCGCGGCGTTTGAACTTCCATTGGCCGTCCACCTTCACTACGGTGTCGAAATACTGGCCGTAGAGGATGCCGTCGGGACGCTCCTTCTGGTAGCGATGGACGGCAACAACGATCGACCGCACGTTGGCCTCCTCGCGCGCGACAAAATCCACCACGACATTGCTATTGTGATGCGACGTGCCCTTGAAAAAGGTGCCGATGCCCTCGAGCGTCTTCCGGTATGCGTCGATCCCGCTCGCCCCGAAATTGGGTGCGTAGCTCACTTCGCAAGCATCCACGAAAAGTTCGGCCATTTTCTCAGGCTGGTTCATGTCGAGCGCGTAACTATACTCAAAGATCGTTCGCTCGATGGCCCGCTGTTCCACCATCATCTCGATATCGGTCATGCCCACCTGATCGTCATCCCTTCGGCCCGTTGAGACTAGCTACGAAATCACTGCGCCAGCATCCCGGCGTCCACCAGATGCTCCGCGCCCGTTATGTAAGACGATTCATCGGACGCCAGGAACAGCACGAGCTGCGACACCTCGTCCGGGTCCGCGATCCGCCGGAGCGGAATGAGCGAGAGCGCGTCGCCGCCGCTCTCATCGGTGGCCTCGACCATCATCGGCGTCTGGATGAAGCCGGGATGGACTGAATTCACCCGGATATTGCGCGGCCCGTATTCGATCGCGGTCGCCTTGGTCATTCCGCGCACCGCGAACTTGCTGGCGACGTAGGCGAGGCTCGGGAAGCCGTAGTTTGCCGCCATGCCGGCGATCGAGGAGATATTGACGATCGATCCGCGTCCGGCACGCAGCATCGATGGCAGGACTGCGCGCATGCCGAGAAATACCGAATGCTGATTGACCGCGCAGACCTGGTGATAGTCGGCCTCGGCGAGATCCGCGGTCTCCACCATCGGCCCCAAAATGCCGGCATTGTTGACGAGAACGGTGATCGGTCCAAACACTTGTTCGCCCTTTGCGACGACCTCGGTCCATTGTCCGGCATCGGTCACTTCGTGCTTGAGAAACAGGGCATTTGCACCCAGCTCGTCGGCAAGCGCGCGGCCGGGGCCCTCGGAACGATCGGTCATGATTACCCTGGCCCCTTCCGCGACGAAGCGGCGGGCATGCGATTCACCCATACCGCGCGCGGCTCCGGTGATCAGGGCAACCTTGCCTTCCAGCCTATTCATGCAGCCTGCTTTCCCAACATATCGGCATCGACGGAACGGCGCTAATCAGGTCGGCCGAAGTACCGGCCGACCCGCCTGCCGATGGCTCAGAACTTGAACGAAACTTCGGCAGCGGCCGTGCGAGGTTCCCCCCAGAGAGCGGTGTTGAAGCCACCGCTCGCGCCTTCCACGTAGCCCGACTGATAGTAGAGCTTGTCGAACACGTTCTTCACATAGACGCCGGCCGAAAAGTTGCTTTGCATGATATTGTTCCAGCTTAGGCGCAGGTTGACGATTGAATAGCCCGCCAGTTTCGTGCGCGGGGTGATCGAACCAGCGTTGCTTGAGAAGAAGGAGCTCGTCTGACCGAATACGTCGCCGTGCAGGACGACTTCTCCGGCGGATTCCGAAATCGGCAGTTTGACGTCGGTATAGAATGACCCGCTCCACTTTGGAGTATCGGGATAGGAATCGAACGGAATCGTGTAGCCCGGAATGCCGGTCTGCGTAGAAAGATCGACTAGATTGTCAGTATATTTGCCCTTGGTGTACGCGCCCGAGAAGCCCAAGGTGAGCCAGCGCGAAGGCCGGATGTTGGCGTCGGCTTCTACGCCGCGAATCCGCTTTTTCGGTACGTTGACCGTGAAGCCTGCCGGATTTCCCGCAATGATCGCATAGATTGCATGCTGGGCATTCTTTACGTTCTGCTGATACAGAGCGATATTGAATTGCGCCGGCATGTCGCCCAGCCGTCCGCTGAACTTGTAACCCAGTTCGAAATCATGGGCATATTCGTTCTTGAAGAAATTCAGGTTGCCATAGGGCACGACCGTTCCATTGAAATTTCCCGATCGGAAGCTGCCGCGCTGAGCAAAATAGACCATGTTATGCGGATTGATCTGATATTGCAGGTTGAACGTCCAGCTGGGTGCATCGAGCTTCTTTGACTGTACGGGTGCAACCGGCATTCCGGGCAGGGTAAACAGTGCGCCCGGTTCCTGGTTCAGCTTCAGCGTTTCCCACGTATAACGTCCGCCCAACGTCACGCTGAGTGCGTCCGTCAGTTTGTAGGTGCTTTGGGCGAAAACCGCCTTGGACGTGTCTTTGCCGGTATAATAATAAGCGATGTCCGCCAGCGGGGTGGGGAACAGCTCCGGTCCCACGACGACCGGAATATAGTCGGTCTGTTTCTTATAGTCGTAAAATAGGCCGACGATGAATGTCAGTCGTCCGTCTAGCGCGTTGCCTTGCAGCTGCAATTCGTTCGACCAGCGCTTGATTTTGAACGTCTCGCCGCCTGGCGGACCATTGCCCAGGCCGGTGAAGTTGAAAAGATCAATGGAACCGAACGGAGAACCGGACAGGATGCCGGGGGTTCGCGCGAATGTATCACCCCAGCTGAAGATGTTCTTCAAGGTCAGATCGTCGTTCAGATCCAATTTGGTGGTGTTGGTAATGAACGCGGCATGTGCCTTGTGCGGAAGGTCATAGGAAAGCCAGACCTTGTAGGGATGGTCCTTTTGCCAGGCGAGGTAGCCGGCGGTTGCACCAGGCCATGTGCCGGGACCCTCCGGCCCATCGCCCAAGGTTGGAGCGAATGGGCTGTTTGGACCGTACACACAATCCATCGTCGCTGTCAGAGCGAACCCGTTATTCGTCTCGCCGCACGTATGATAGGAATAGAGTCCGCCCGACCCCTCGGTACCGCCGAATTTGCTGTATTGAGCAACAAATATGTTCTCGAGACCCTCGAAAGGTCGGGCAATGATCGTGATGCGCCCGGACTTGGAATCGGTATCGCCCAGCGTACTTCCGGTGTTGGCATTTTTTATGTAGCCGTTCGAGGTCACATAATCGCCCGCGACCCGGATCAGCAGCTTTCCCGGTATCAACGGGATGTCGACTGCGCCCTGCGCCTGGAACATGTCGCGCTCGCCGGCGCGAACGATCGCGTAGCCCCCAAAGTCCTCGCCAGGCTTGGTCGTCTCGTAGAGCACGGCGCCGCCTGTCGCGTTGCGCCCGAACAGGGTACCCTGCGGTCCCTTGAGCACCTGCAAAGACGAGAAATCGAAAAAGGCCGTCGACGTATTGCCACCGGTGAACGGCGCTTCGTTGATATAGGTCAGCACCGCCGGGCTTGTTCCCGAGAATGGATCGAGCGTCTGACCGCGCATCGTGAAGCTGATCTGATTTGAATTCTGACCATTTTTGACGGTCAGCCCCGGTACGAGCGAGGTCAGGTCCTGCTCCCGCGTGATTACCCGCTCCTGCAAGACCTGGCCGGTAAAGGCGGACACCGACACGGGGACCCGTGAAAGCGCCTCCGACCTGCGCTGGGCCGTAACGATGATTTCTCCGGCATCGGCCTCCTGCGCCTGCTCCGGCGGCTGCGCCTGCGCGGCCAACGGCGTGCCGGTCGGCGAAGTTTCCTGTGCCGCAGCCGGCGTAGCAGCCACGGCAACGAGCGCGCTCCCGCTCATCAACGCTATTTGAAACGAGTCGATTGTCCGTTTTGTCATTTAGCCCTCCTCTTCCCTGCCTGGGTCTACTTTCCGGCGGCGCTATCGGTACGATGACGGATAGGACGCTGACCCATTGAGCTATCAACAGTGAAGTTGACAGCAACCGCTAGCTTGGTCAACATCAAAGTTGACTGATTTTACTTTGATCGGTGATGGGGGTCGGGCCGGCCGGACGCCTGCAGCTGCGCATGGAGAGCAAATGACTATTGTATCGCTGGCCGACCTGCACCAGCTCGCCGTCGCGGCTTTGGATAACACCGACCCCGGCGATCCCCTGAGTCCGATGGATATCGCGCTGGTCCGCTTGGGCCTGGCGACGAGCGTGAGCGCGCTGAACCGGGATGCAATTGATGGGGCGGTTGCCGAGGCCGTTGCGGCCGGCGCAACGACCGCCCAAATTCAGGAGGTTGTATCGTTGATTTCCGGCCTTGGCGTCCATTCGCTGATGGTGGCGGCCGTTCCCATCGCGCGCGCCGCAGGTCTGGATTCGGCGGCGCTCACGCCTGAGCAGCAGGAACTGTGGGACAAACATGTCGGCGGCGATCCGTACTGGAATGCATTCGAAACCGAGCTGCCCGGATTCTTAGAGGCAATGCTCAAGCTCTCGACCGATCAATTCACGGCCTTCTTCGACTATTGCGCCCTTCCGTGGAAAAGCGGTCAGGTTCAGGCCAGGCTGAAGGAATTGATCGCGATGGGGTGCGATGCGATGCCGGCGCACCGCTTCGGTCCGGGGCTTCGTCTGCATCTTGGCCACGCGATCAAACTGGGCGCGGGTCGACGCGCGGTGACGGAGGTGCTCGACCTCGCCGCGGCAGCGCCGCCGCACGACGGCTGGCGGTAAACGTCCCAAGGCCGGACTCAAAGACTTGGATCGATCACCGCCTTGATAGCTTCACCCGTGCGCACTGCGTGAAGGGCTTTGTCGGCGTCCGAAATCGCAAAGCGGTGGCTGATCAGCGCGGCTAGCGGCACCTTGTCCTGGAGATGCGCGGCAAGGTGCATCGCTCCATAATAGTGACGCGGCTTTGGAAAGCTCGCCCCGGCGATCGTCAGGTTCTTGGTCGTCATGTCGCGCGGGGATATCGGCTGCGTTCCGATCGCGCCCCACAGGCCAAGTATGACGTAGCGGCCATGGATGCCGGTAAGATCGACGCCCTCCGGAAAGGCAGGCAGGGCACCTGCGGCCTCAACGACGAGCGAAGGGCCCGAAGGGCCGGTGAGATCGTAAATCTGGCGGCGCCGTTCGTCGGCGCTCGCCGTGAGCGACACCGTCGCCGTCGCTCCAAGCGACTTGGCAATTTCCAGACGGCGGTCGACGCCGTCTATAACGATCACCTGGTGCGCGCCGGCCTGCGCAGCGACAAGGACAGCCGCGAGCCCGACCGGCCCGGCACCCTGTACGACGACGGATTCGCCCATCCGGACCGGCCCGCACCGATCGAAGCCGCGCAAGACCGTCGGCAAGGCACAGCCCAACGCTGCAAGGGCAAGCGGATCCGCGTCTTCGGGCAGCTTGAAGAAGGCGAGTCCGTTGGGCAGCCAGGCGTAGTCGGCATAACTTCCCCAATTGGGCTTTTCAGCATGTTCGAAGAACCGGCTGTTCTCGCACGGCGTCTCGTCGAGAACGGTGCAGGAATAACAGCGATGGCAGGCCGCGATCGGCGACCAATAAACCAGATCGCCGGCCTTGACTGGAATGCCCGCATAATCCTTGTCGATGCCACCCAGCTTTTCCACCCGGCCGATACCTTCGTGCCCGAGGATGATCGGGAACGGCATCACGCCGGCCTCCCCGCTGGTGATATGCACATCAGAACCGCAGACGCCGCCGACGATGACGCGTACCAGTGCACCGCCGGGCTCGGGGTCCGCGACAGGCACCTCCCATGTCTCTAGGCGGTTGGGCTCGACGAGCACGGTAGCGCGGCCGGTGACCATATTGCTCTCCTTATCCTGTCGCGGCGTTCAAGCCGGCATGTTCACCTTCGGGCAAACTTCGGTGGCTAGGCGTCGCAGCGACTCCTCCCAAGGTTTGGGATCGTCGATGCTGTCGTGCTGATTGGCGACGATCTGGCCCCAACCCCCGACCTGGCTAGCGAGCTTTTCCAGCTTGTCGATGACTGTCTCGGGCGAGCCGCAGAGCACGACATGCTCGGCTAGGAAGTCGTCGTCGATCTCGGACGGCGTGATGTTTCGCCCGGAATCCTGGATGATGCCGTCGAACAGGCGGAACTTGACATAGATTTCCTTGAGATACTTGCGCCATGTCTCGGCCATCCCGCTGCTCAGGTAGCGGCGCTTGGCCTCCGCATCGCTGTCGGCGATGAAAACATCTCGGCAGACGCGATAGCGTTTGCGGTCGGCCTTCCGGCCCTTCGATTCCATGGCCACCGCCCAGGTGTTCCAATGCGCAATCATCTGTGGCGTGCCGCCGAAGAAGGAGATCGGGCTGTAGTTGCGTTCGCCGGCGAACTTCATCGAGGATGAATTCATCGACAGGCCGGTGACCGCGATCTCAAGCTTTTCGCGACCTCCGTGCGGGCTGTTGTCGGCAACCTCAACCCAATATTCCGGCATCGTATCAGGGCCGGGAAATCCGGCCTGGAAATATTCGCCACGCTCCAGAAACGGCTTTCGCTCCCAGACGCGTTCCATCAGGTGGAGCGCCTCCAGCTGGCGTGGCGGCAGGCTGAAGATATCGTCGAAGCCATGCAGGATTGCGTCGGTATGATGACCGCCGGGAGCAACGCCCAGGAAATAGCGTCCCTCCATTACCTGGCTGAGCCAACCGATGCGGACAGCGAGCGTCGCCGGATCGTGATACGGCAGCAGATGCGCCATGGGGGCGAACCGGATTTTCTTCGTGATCTGTGCACAAGCCGCAATGATCGCCTCGGGCATCGGGATATTCTCCCAGCCGAGCGTGTAATGCTCGCCGATCATGAAATCCGTAAATCCGGCCTCGTCGGCGATCCGGGCAATATCGACCGCCCAATCGAAAACCTGTCGCGGCGTTCGGCTCGGAGGATTGTACGGTGTCATGAAGATCCCGCACTGCAGAGCCATTTGCGTCTCTCCTGACAACTATATCGGTCAAACCAGTGTGCCGTCCGCCGCCTTCACGGAAAAGCGCGGCGCCACCTTGCTGATGAACTGCTCAAGTTCCTCCTGATTTGCCTCCGGCTCAAGGTGGCCCTGGCCGAACATGAGGAACAGCTCGTCGAAGCCAAGCCGATCGTGCGCTTCGCCGATCCTGTCGGCGATTTCGTCGGCGGATCCGATCAGGACGTTGGGCGGGCGCTGGCCCATGGGGATGAACCATTCGTCCCAGAACCACATATGCTCTTCCATAAGTTGCGCCGCCCGATCCTTGTCGTCGGTGAGCATCAGGAAGCCGCCCCATGCCGACGCCTGGGCATTGGTTACCTCGCGGCCGTTCTTGGCCGCCGTGGCGATATAGCGATTGTTCAGAGACTCGCAGAAGTCGAGATTGTCCGAGAGGACGATCAGCTTGCCGCCCTCTTCGGCCCAAAAGTCGATCGTGCGTCCGGAGGCCGCAAAGCCGCCGTAGATCGGAGGATGCGGACGTTGGTAGGGAAGCGGCGCGATGCCGATCTCGCGCACCACACCGTCGGCGTCCTGGCCCTTGCCATATTTAGCATAGGCTGGATGGCCGCCAGATCCACCTTCGGGCGGGAATTGCCAATTGTCGCCCTTGTGGCTGAAGACATCGTTGGTCCAGGCCTTCTTGACGACCCGGACGCCCTCTTCGAACAGCGAGCGGTTGCGGGCATCCTGCTGGTCGCGTGCCTTGACGTTGTCGGGCGTGGTGGCACTGACACCTTCCTTGACACCGTAAGCATCGACCCAGCGCGCATGATAGCCGCGGGTGAAGCCGCAATAGAGCCGCCCTTGGAGCATGTGGTCGAGGGTTGCGATCTCTTCGGCCACCCGCACCGGGTTATGCGTCGTCATCGTGTAGCCCATGATGCCGGCGTGCATTCGCTTGCAGTGCTGGCCGACAAAAAGGCTGAACATGCCGGGGTGGTTATTTGCTTCGAACCCCTCGATCTGGAGGTGATGTTCGGGCTGACAGTAACCGTAAAAGCCCAGCTCGTCGGCAAGCTTCACGTAACCCTTCACCTCCTCGAGGAAGCGCTGGTATAATTCCGGACGCTGACCGGCCATGCCAGCCTCGATCTCGTGCCGGCGGCCGACCACGCCAGTTTGCATCAAATGAAATCGCATGCCTCTCCGCCCGTTCTGCTACGGTGACGTGTGGAATCGCGCTCGCGATCGTCCGTCAACGCGTGTGTTGGAATCAGTTCCAGCGCATTCAGGCCCACTTGTCAACTCATGTGTTGACTGATGATGGTGAGGTTGTGCATATCGTTGCATAGAACCAAGCGGTCAGCGGCGACGAGGAGAGGTGATGGCGTATGTGCTGACGACTGAAGTGTCGACGCTCGGCGACCTGCTGCTCCGAACCGCTGCCGATGATCCAGACCGTGCGGCACTGATTCTGCCTGACGATCGTGTGACGTTCGCCGAACTTCGCGACAGATCCGTTGCCGTGGCACGCGCGCTCGCCGCGATCGGCGTCGGGCGTGGCGATCATGTCGCGATCCTGATCCCGAACAGCGTCGCCTATGCCGAAGCCCTGTTTGGGATTGCCCTGCTGGGCGGCGTCGCAGTGCCGCTCAGTGCGCGCCATCGTGCGACCGAACTTGGCTATATCCTTGCCAATTCCGAGTCGGTTGCACTGATCACGAGTCGGGACCCAGCCGATCCGATCGACTTTACAGCGATCCTGGCGGAAACATTCTCACTCGTCGCTGGCGACGGCGCGATCGCCGCGGCCCCGGCCCTCCGCCACTTCATTCTGATGCGCGGAAAATCGACCGGCCGTTTCGTTGGCCGCGACGATTTCCTGGCCGGCGGCGAAGCCGTGCCGGCGTCAGCCATAGACCATATGCGCCGCAGCATTCGGCTGCGTGACCCGGCGCTGATCATCTACACGTCCGGCACCACCGCCAATCCCAAGGGATGCCTGATCTGTCATGAGGCGCTGACGCGCGGTCCGGTTGAACGTGCCCGGCACAGGATGAGCACCGGTTCGCCGGGCGTGACATGGGGCGCCGGACCGCTATTCCATATTGGCTCGCTCTCTCCGTTCATCGGTGCGGTCGGATCAGGCAGCACGTATCTCACCGACGGCTACTTCGATCCCGGCCGGGCACTCGCGCTGATGGCGGAGCATGGCGTAACGCTGGCCTGGCCTTGGTTTCCGGCGATCGTTCAAGGACTGATCGACCATCCCGATTTCGATCCCGCCAAGCTTTCCACGCTTCGCTATCTGTTCCTGATCGCACCGCCGACGCTGGTCGATCGCGTCCAGGACCTGCTTCCCCAGAGCGAGGTTATTCAAGCATGCGGGATGAGCGAAACCGCAGGCATCTTCGCGCTGAGCGATCCCGACGAAGGTCGCGAGTCACGCTCGGTGACGCAAGGCAAACCGGCAACAGGCATCGAGATACGGATCACGGACCCTGACACCGGCGTCGATCTGCCCGACGGCGCGATGGGCGAGATCCTGGTGCGCGGCTATAATGTCATGGATGGCTACTGGGCGGCCCCCGAAATGACCGCAGCAACCTTCGACGCGGGAGGCTGGCTCAAGACCGGCGACCTTTACACCCGCCTGCCCAACGGCAGCCTGATCTTCGGCGGCCGCTGCAAGGACATGCTCAAGGTCGGTGGCGAGAATGTCGCGGCAATCGAAGTCGAGGCGTTCCTGTGCACCCATCCCGACGTCAAGACGGCCGAGGTCATAGGCCGACCCGATCCACGGCTGGATGAAGTCCCCGTGGCATTTGTCGAGCTATACGAGGGCGGCGCGGCTGACGAGGACGCACTTATCGCCCACTGCCGCGGCAGAATCGCAAGCTACAAGGTGCCGCGCGCAATCTATTTCATGACATCGGCCGACTGGCCGATGTCGGCGACCAAGATCGACAAGCGAGCGCTCCGCGCCCGCCTCGCGGAGGAAATTCAATGAGCGATCCGAAACAGACCGTCAGCGATTTCCTCGCCACTTTCTCGAGAGGAGATGTGGATGGCGTCATCGGTGCAATGGCAGCGGACGCGACATGGTGGGTGTCCGGCAGCCTTGAGGGTATGTCAGGCACATATGACAGGGCTTCGCTTGGTCCGCTGCTGGAAGGTGCCCGGGCCATGTACAAGGAGGGCGCGCTGCGCATCACGCCAACTGCTATGACGGTCGAAGGCAATCGAGTCGCGGTGGAAGCCGAGGGCTTTGCGACTATGACGAACGGCCGGGTCTATCACCCGCGCTATCACATGCTGTTCGAAGTGAAGCACGGCAAGATCCGCTCCGTGCGAGAATATATGGACACTCTGCACGCCTGGGAGACCTTCTTCAAACCCTAGCCTGCGCCCGGCCGCATGCATGTGGCCACTACTATCTGACCCAAAGTATCCTTCACCGCATCCTCGAAACTCTCGTCATCCTGCGTGCGCGGCCGATCGTCCGAATAAGCGGTCAGCATGTTCAGGAACATGAAGCAGGCGGTGATCAGCCGGCGCTGCGCGATGCGATCGGGTAGGAAGGCGAGCCGATCCCGCAACAGTTTCAACGCGCGATCGATATTCGGCGGCAGCTCGGATCCGAAATCGCCGAATTCAGCGGTGTCGGTGCGCAACAGATACTGGCACAGGAAATTCGCGTAGCTGTGATTGCCATGCTGATCGGGCAGCTCGAGCTGCGGGAGGAAGATGATCTCGACAATCGTGCGCGCATCATCGAGCTTTCCGGCGGCTTCGGCAGCCTCCAGCATTTCGGCGCGGCGATCCTCCATCTGGCGCATGCGATAGTCGAACACCGCCTGCACCAAGCCCTCGCGCGAGCGGAAATGATATTGCACGGCATGATGGTTGCCCTGTCCCGCGGCGGCCGCGATTTCGCGCAAGGAGACGCCCTCGATCCCGCCACGCGCGAACAGCTTCTCGGCGGCCAGGATAAGTCGGGTCTTGCCGTCCATTCGTTCGACCACCGCCGTTGCCACCATCGCCTCCGTCCTGTCCGGAATCCGGTTGACGGGTTCTGGCAACTATGTCAATTACGCCACGTGGCTTAAAAGAATGAGACCTAGGAGAGCTTGCCATGTCGATGCAGACCGGACTGATTTTCCACCCTTATATGCGGCCGAGCCGCACCGCGCGGCAGACCTTTGAATGGGGTGTGCAAAGCTCGATCGCGTGCGACAATGTGGGTTTCGACTCGATGATGATTTCCGAGCATGCGTCGCAAATCTGGGAAAACATCCCCAATCCCGAGTTGATCATGGCGGCGGCCGCGCTGCAGACCAAAAACATCAAGTTCGCGCCGATGGCGCACATCCTGCCGCATCATAACCCGACCAAGCTGGCGATGACGGTCGGCTGGCTGTCGCAGATATTGGAGGGCCGCTACTTCATGGGGATCGGCGCCGGCGCCTATCCGCTCGCCTCTTACATGCACGGCATCCGCGGCGAGGACCAAAGCACCGAGCATCTCAACGACATGGTTCGCGAATCGCTGATGATCATGGAAAAAATCTGGAAGCGCGAACCCTTCTTCTATGAAGGCAAATATTGGGACGCCGGCTTTCCCGAGGAAGAGGAAGCGCTGACCGAGGAAGACGAGCAGCACAAGCTCGCCAACTATTCGCCGTGGGGTGGCTCATTCCCGGAATTCGCGGTGACCGGTTTCAGCGCCAATTCGCCATCGATGAGACTGGCCGGGGAGCGCAATTTCAAGCCGGTGTCGATCTATTCGGGACTCGATGCCCTGAAGCGGCACTGGGAGATTTATTCCGAGGCCAATATCAAGGCCGGCTTCACACCCGATCGATCACGCCACGCGGTCTCGCAGACGGTGTTCATCGCGGACACCGATGCCGAAGCCAAAAGGCTCGTGATGGAAGGTCCGATCGGCTATTGTTTCAACCACTATCTGATCCCGATCTGGCGCCGCTTCGGCATGATGGACGGCTTCGCCAAGGACGCGGGGATCGATCCGTTGAAAGCCGATCTCGAATTCCTTGTCGACCATGTGTTCGTGGTTGGATCTCCCGACACCGTCGTCGAAAAGATCAATACCCTGTTCGCGAAATGCGGCGGCTGGGGCACGCTTCAGATCGAGAGCCACGATTATTACGATGATCCCTCGGCGTGGTTCTACTCGCTCGAACTCGCGGCAAAGGAAGTCGCACCGCGTATTTCCTTGCCGGACGGCGCGACTCTCAATGCATCGCGGCAGCCGCAACCGGCCTGAGTTTCAAGGGCGCTGTGGCCGCGGAGACAAATATGCAACTGGCCGGCAAACGGATAATCGTGACGGGCAGCGCCCAGGGTATCGGCCAGGCCGCCGTCGACGCGTATGTCGCCGAGGGTGCGCATGTCTTCGCGCTTGATTCCAACGACGTGCTTGGCGCGCAAGCGGCACAGGCGGCGAACGCTAGGGGGCCGGGAACGGCCAAATTCCTGCAGGTGGACGTCAGCAATCGTGCGCAAGTCGATGCCGCCTTTGCGGCGGCGGCGGCGGAGCTGGGGGGGCTCGACGTCCTTGCCCATATTGCCGGCGTGCATCGCCATGCGCCGACGCATGACGTTCCCGACGATATTCTGAGCTGGATCTACGCCGTCAACGTCAACGGGACCATCTACACCAACAACGCGGCCTACCGGTTCATGAAGGATTCGGGTGGTGCGATCATCAATTTCGGGTCCGAATCCGGCCTGACCGCGGAGGTGAACAACGCCGTCTACGGGTCGTCGAAAGCCGCGGTTCACAACTGGACCCGCAGCGTCGCGCGCGAATGGGGCGCGCGCAACATCAGGATCAACGCGGTGCTGCCCTATGTCGTGACGCCGATGTACGCGAATTTTCGCGCCGCCCTGTCGCCCGAAGAGCTGGCGGCGCATGACAAGGCAACCGCCGAGCAGATTCCGCTTGGCGGGAAATTCGGCGATCCGGCGACCGATCTCGCACCGGTGTTGGTGTTCCTCGCCGGTGACGGGTCACGCTTCATTACCGGCCAATTGCTGCCGGTTGATGGCGGGCTGATATCGGTTCGGTAAACGCAATCGGGCTTGCATGCGTCAGGCCGACGGCTTGGTCCGCATTCCATCGGTAAAGATCGACCAGAAGGCTTCCGCGACTTCGCGGCCCGTCATTCCCTTGCCAGGCTGGAACCAGCGATGCGTCCAGTTAAGCATGCCGAACAACGCGTTCTCGACAAGCCTTGGCGGAATGTCGCCGCGCAAGTCGCCGGCCGCGATGGCCTCGCGGATGAAGGTTATCAATGTCTGATCGAATGCACGCGTCTTCTTCATGATCTCCTGCGCCCATGCGGTCTCCTCGGCGCCCACCTGATGCATCTGTTCCTGGATGTAGACGAATGTTGCGGGGTAATTCTCCTCGTACGACACCATCAGCCGCACGTAGATGAGATGAAGCCGCTCAATCCAACTTAGGCTCTGATCGCCTATCAGGCGATCGGCCTCGTGCATGTTCGCATCGAGTACGCCTTCGACGGTTTCGCGGAACAGCTCTTCCTTGCTGCCGAAATAATAATAGACCGTCGCGCGATCCAATCCGGCTGCGCGGGCGACATCGATGAGGCGCGTCGACTGATATCCCTGTTCCTTGAAAAGCCGCGCGGCGATGCGGACCAGCTCCTCGCGTTTGGCGGCATAATCGAGGCTTCCGTCGGCAAGCGCGGAGCGGCGACGGCGAGATATGTTGCTGACTTTAGGCACCCCGTGCTCCTTCTTGCAATGCGCTCCCTTATCCAACCATCCCGGCCAAGACTATCAGTCAACGTATGAGTTGACTAGTGACCTTCCTATCGTCATTGTTGTTCAAGGAGCGGCTAATGGATCGCGCGCTGGCGCATTTCCCGACCAACCCGGAATATGGGCTCGGCATCTATCGGCGGCGACTGAACTTCGTCGCGGATGCGCGAAGCATGACCGCGCAGGTGGATGACACGCACCATTCCTATTGGCTGCTGCTAGAACATGACGCCGTCCGGGTGACCAACGTCGAGGCCGGCTTCATGCGGGCGCCGAACACGACCTGTCCGGGCGTGACAGCGGGGCTGGCGGCATTGATCGGCCTGCCAGTCGGCACGACGGCCTCCGAGGCACTGGCCCGCCTTCCCCGATCGGCCAGCTGCACCCACCTGTCGGATCTTTTCTGCTGGACGCTCGCGCAGATCGGGCAGACGGCCCTGTGGGAGATCAGCATTCCCGATCAGCTCTCGGCCCCCGTCTGGTTCGAGGTGGCGAGAAATAAGGTCATCGGACACCGATGGCAGGTCGCGAACCGCCATATCGTCGCCCCCGTAGCGCTTCGCGGGCGTCCATTGATGGAGGGCTTCATGGCCTGGGCACGATCGGAATTTGGCGGCGAAGACCTGATTGCCGCCACCATGTTGCAACGCGGGTTGCTTGTCGCGCGTGGCCGCGAACATATCGTCGATCAAGGCGACCCGACGCCGTTGGCACGCGCGGAAGGCATGGCCGGAAGTTGCTGGAGCTACTCCGGCGACAGGCTGAGTCACGCGACGGGGACGCTCAACTATGTGCGCGACTTCACCGCCGGTGTCACGCCGGAAGCCCCGCCGCCGCACATTGCCGCACGGCTGCAAGGAGCAGGATCATGAACGATATCGCATCGATCGGGGAAATCATCGAGGATGCCCGAAATGGCCCCCCGTAACATATTGGTCGACGCACCGGATCGCGAGAATCAAGGCGGGGCACTGCACCGCATTCACGGTTTCAATCGAGGCACGCGAGGGTATTACCACCGGCATTTCCGCCCATGACCGTGCCCACAGGATCGCTGTCGCCATCGACGGATCCAAGGAGCGCCGCGATATCGTCTCTCGCGGCCATGTCTTCCCGCTCGTAGCGCGAGATGGTGGGGTCCTGGTCCGCGGAGGGCACACCGAAGCGGCGTTGATATTTCACGTCTGGCAGGTCTTACGCCTGCGGGCGTGATCTCAGCCGACCTCGATCTCCGCTCACCGGAAGCACGACCAAGATGACGGCGCTGGAAGGCTTTGGTCTTCGCGTTGTGGACCGGCACGCGCTGACCGAACCGGGCGTGCGGCTCGCGGCGGGCTGAGCGCTATCTAGCCGAAGGCCATTCCAGCTGGACGTTGTCGACCGCAGCGACGATTCCCGAATGATAGATTGGAGCGCTGTCTTCGCGGATCGTGAATTCGGGGATGCGCTTCAGCCATTCTTCCAGCGTGACGATCGCTTCCATCCGTGCCAGATGCAGGCCCGCGCAGCGGTGCGGCCCGCCACCAAAGGTGGAATGCGATATCCCGCGTCGATCCAGTTTGACCTTCAGTGCGTCCGGATTCTCGGCTTCGTCGAGCCCGTGGAGCGCAGTCGGCAGCAGGATCATTTCGCCGCGCTTCAGCTCGACGCCCCGGTAAATCTGATCCTTGGCCACCATGCGCGCTTCAGAGACGACCGGGAATCGGCGGAACATTTCCTCGGCACTCCGCTTCAGCTTTACCTCGTCGGTGCGAAGCTCGGCGACAAGCTCAGGATGACGCGCCAGATAGATCATCATGAAGCTGAGGAAATTGACCACCGTGTCGAGCCCGGCCAACAACAGCAACGAGATCAGACCCAGGGCCTTCTCATGCGAGATGAGCTCGCCGTTGATCTCGGAATTGACCATGACCGTGATCATGTCGCCGCCCTGCTTGCCGCGCCGTGCCCGAATGATCGGGTCGACATAAGCGAAGAAACCCGCGTTGCCGGCTTCGAGTGTCGCCGCCTGTTCTTCGGGCGTATTGCCTTCGGGCCTGGTCATCTGGACGGCGAAGCGGCTTAGCCGCGGCACGTCCTCCATCGGCAGATCGGCGAGCGCCATGAAGACGCGCACCGGAAAGACACGCGCATAATCGGCCGAGAAATCGCAGCGACCCTGCGGCGCAATCTGAGCAATGAGTTCGGCGGCGATCTCGCGGACGCGATCCTCGACCACGCGGATCTGGGCGAGGCTGAGGCCCTTATCCAACGTCTCGCGATACGGCGTATGTTCGGGCGGATCCATCCGCGTCGGCACCATCTCATATTTCTCGCCGGCCTCCTTCGGCAGCCAGATATTCTCGCTCGAGAAGCGCGTCGGATCGCTGTAGATTTCGCGGACGGTATCACCATTGGTGGCGATCCAGTGCCCGCCGGTACGCGGCGTCCAGATAAGGTCGGGCACGCCGGGCTGCTGCACGCGCTTCCAGGCCTCGTGGTAGCCCTCCTCAATGCCAACGAGCGCGTACATATCGATGTCGTAGACGCGATCGGCAGCAATGTGCGCCGGACGCGAGCTGTCCATGGTGTGGGTGGCCACCAACCTCTCCTGTACCTATCGCCCGTCGAGCTGACAGCTCCTAACCAAGCGTTGCGATCGGGCAGAGGAATGGCCAGCTTTGGGCGCCAAGTCAACGCACTTGTTGACGCCTGAGCCGGGCCGCTAGCTTTCGGATGACTACCAAGGAGCCGCACGCTCGGCTATGCCAAGCAGAAGCATCGCATCGTTGTGATTGTCCGGATCCTCGCTCTCGGATTTGAACTGAACTTTGCTGCGGGTCTTGTGAGCATTCTCCCTAATCCACGCTTCACGCTTGGCGATCATCTTGAGCACCTCTCGGCGTGCCGGACGATTACCAGCCAGCGCGTCTCGGTACATCTTGTGTTGAAGGGCCTCTTCAACGGCAAATTCCCTGTTTCCGTGCAAACTCAACCCCCCATCAGACGGCCAGAGACCGTGGCCCAGCCGTCTCCGAAGTACGGCCTGATCTGCGCCTTCAGTTCCGCCGAGGAATGGGATTGGCCGTGAATTACCAGCCTGATCCGGCCACTTGCCTCGCAGTGCCTTATTGAAGACAAGTGCTGAGGGTCCCTGGCGGAGCGGGAGGGATGCATACTTTCTCCATATGCTATTGTTATTAAGTGCTATTTCTCGTGGGATCGTTCATCGCTCCCTCACACAGTCCCACATTTGTTATGCGCTGCTTGTGTTTGCGAAGATTTGCGATGGGCTGGTTCTAGGAGTCTTGATCCCCTGCGGCCTCCCTCGACGCCTTTGTCCCTTCTTCGATTCGAGTCGGCAACACAAAGAGGAAATCGCCTAAAGCTTGAGCAAAATTGATCGTTTGCTCAGCTAGTTCACGCGTAGCATGAGGTTCGTCAATGTCCGCGTGACGTGGCTTGTTCGCTTCTAGTCTAACTGCATGTGCCCACTGACTCATACCCTCCGTTAAGACATGATCACTAACCGCCTGCTGAATTCGTACATAGACTGATCCTTCCGTATAATTTTTTAGCTTTAGCATCGCATCAACTGCTGATCCAGCAAGCATAATGGCGCCATCTGGAGCATGAAGCGAATTGATAGCCTGCTCTAAATATCGACGGGGTTTATCTGGCAAATCTTCATCTACTTCGTCTGGGCTTGGGATTATTTCAAAAGCTGCCACTTTGTTATTTCTGATATATATACTAACGAAATTCCCATCTTGGACATTTAACCTCGGGAACGCAGCTTTTGCACCCACTAGGTCACCGCAACTGGTACACCTGTAGCAAAACCAAACTGGGATAACGTCGCTCTTTAGGCCAGAGTCGAAAAAATGACCCTTGTACTCTAGAGTTGGGCGCGCTGCTGTGCACTGAGGACACCTCTCGATGTCTTCTAGGTTAATGCCTATTATAGCCAACGGCCCCTCCTATTATCGCGACATCATTGTTAACGCGCCTAGAAAGAACCTTTAATGGGTCCGACTCGACGTTTATCAGAACGGTCAGGCTCAACGCCCTATGTTCGCATCCAATCTGGAATATGCCAACCTCATGTCAACAGGTATCGATAAGCTAGGTTCTATCCTGTTTCCTTATGCCACTCGCAGGCTGGACGAAGCTGAAAAACAAAGTCTCAAGATGGTTCACTACACGACTGCTGAGTGCGCAGCCAAAATCCTGTCAAACAGGGAAATCTGGCTACGCAACGCGTCAATGATGAACGATTTTTCTGAGATCGAGCATGGTATGATGTGCTTCGAACACACTTTGCAATCCCCTCTCGGTAATAGACTTCGTAGCGTCCTTGACAGGATTCAACTGGGATTATTCGATGGAATTTATGCTGGATTAAAGAAAATCGAACCCGATGCGCTGCGCCAAACATATATCTTATCGCTATCTGCGCACCAGCCTTCGGACCAAACTGGTATATTATCGATGTGGCGTGCCTACGGTGGATCGCCCGCTGGAGCAGCATTGGTCTTTAACATGGACGTGTTCTATGACGAAAGCAGCATTTCTGGACCAGTAAATAGCCCGGTCCTTTATGGTAGCCCTAAGGAGTACGGGGAAGAGCTCTCTAAGGTCCTCGACAATATCGAAAATGGCATGGAGTATATCAGATCGATCAGTATCGATATAGTTACGATTTCCGTATTTAATGCTTTGTATTATTCCCTGCTTTCTACCAAACATGAGGCTTTCGAGGAAGAGCAAGAGTGGAGGGTTATATATTCTCCGTCTAGTAACTCTAGGTTTATTATAGAGGACGTAGCATATATTCGCGGTTTTCCTCAAATAATATATAAAATCCCTTTGTTCGATCAGCCAGGCCTCAATGATCCGAATATGGAAATCAATCGCCTGTTGGATAAAGTAATAATCGGGCCAACTGTGTATCCTCTGCAGATCAAGCTGACCTTCGAAAAGATATTGCGTGAGTGCGGCGTTAAGGACGTTGAGGGAAGGGTGGTTATAGCTGATATTCCTCTCCGGCACTTCTCCTGAACTTTTAGGTTCTACCCTTCCGGCTAGCTTGCATCTCGCAGATTCAGCTTAAGCTGAAAGCGCTACTTTCCTTAGAAGAGGCGCTTCAAGATATTCGCTACGGTAAAGCACGTCAGACTATCCCCTTGCGCTTCGTACTCGCCTACCTTTGGAGCACGTCTAATGCCTCTAAGGAGCCATACGATGAGTTTTGGCGGTACGTCGGTAAAGGCGACATGTGGAGCTTCCAAGGCGCTGATTCTGCCCTGAAGGAGATTTATAAGGGCTTGAGCATGACTCGAGATAAAATTGTCCCATGGAGAATGTGGGAACGAGCCCAAAAGTCACATAGCGATTATGATCCTGACGGCAGGCCTCGAAATCGTTTAAAGTGATCCTACCTGTGCTTTGAGGGGGGTACGGTCGAAATGAGGGTGCTGGGTTCCATGCCCAAAGCGCTCGCTACGTCCACGAACTCGACAACATCCAATCGCCGTTCCCCCAGCTCGTATCGAGACACAAACTGCTTATGAAGGCCCAAAACCTCAGCCAAGGCTTGCTGGGTCAATTGCAGTTCATGCCTTCTCGACACTAGCTTGCTGATTAGCCCCCGATAGCGGGCATCTCGAAAACCCGGCGTTGTTGCCCGTTTGATGGCCATGCCACCCTTTCGGGCACTCTTTGAAAGTCACAGAAACTGTGACAGACATTCCAACCATTGTTGATATATCAAAAGGGGAAAATGGAATGGACTCTCGTGTTTGACGTTTCGATCGCTAGGGGGATCATCATGCGTAAATGCATTCTGGCTGTCATGCTGGCAGTTTCGTCCGTTTCAGCCAGTGCCAAGAAAATTGATCCTGCAAGCCTCTCATATGGCTATCCTCCTGATCATCCAGACGAAGCGATACGGTCTTATTTCGAAACGATTTTGAAAGACCCTGAGAGCGCGCATTACACCATTGCAGCCCCATATAGAGGCTATTGTAAGCAAGGTTGGGCGCGAGGAAGGGGACTAGATTGGATCGGCTGGGCCATGAACGTTACGGTCAATGCTAGAAATAGCTTCGGAGGCTACACTGGGGCCCAACCTTATACGGTGATGTTTAATGGTGGGATGGTGGTGAAGCATACAGAGGGCCACAATTTCGGAGCCTTTGGCCCTAGTAAGGGTCCTTTGGGGTTAGACGGAGGTGCGGGTGTCTGTTCCAGATATGACCCTGATTAAACTTAGAAGATCGAGTACTCATCAGATTTAGATTCCCTACTTGGATAACTAGAAACCAAGAGCTTAACCTTCGTGCGCGTGCCTTGGGTAGGCTTGCCAAGCTCCATGCACTGAAGATGCGGAGATTTTGAATAGAGGATGATCTAGTTCTTTGTGAGTTTTTGATGGTCTTTGAGCGGAGTCTACAAACAGACGATAAACTACTATCGAGATATCGAGAGCGAGACACATATCCTCATAATCAACGCGTTAAAATATGTCGTTTTAAGTTAACTTATCCATGACAATTGTTAATTGGTAAATTTATTATATCTGTTGGAATTAATATATATTGTTAGTTTATATCTTACTCAACTCGCATTCATTAGTATGTTTATTTGGTCTGTGAAGATACGATAGATTCCACCATAAATTATTGATTTCAATAGTTTCGAACAAGTGCAGCTTATCTAGGACATCTCGCTTCATCCTGTTACCCCCGGCCGTTTAGTTCTAAGCCCCATACAGAAGGTTTTAGGGTATCTTGGCCGAAAGGTAGCTCTAGGGCGTAAACGTGCTTCTACGGGCTTCCCAGACGGTCCTTACGTTCCAGTGATAATTTCCCATAAGGCCTGCCCTGCCATATTCGCATGGCGAGATATCGTCAGCCTTCTGTCGCTAAGGCGAGCATCTGCGATATCGACAAACTTCAAAATGTAGTTTCCCCATCGGTCTCCCCCACCATAGAACCAAGTGGCGACTAGATGACGAGGGGTTGTGGTCATGCCACGAACACCCTGCCCGCAAGCCTTTGCTAGGGCCTTTCGCAAAACATCCATTTTGGATTTATCTAAAAATGCAACACCTCCATGGACATGGAGCTTCGTAGGCAAACCGGTACGCCTGCTTGTGCCCTCCACCACGAAAAAGAATGGAATGTCCTTCTCGACTATACGAAGAGCCTTCCTCACCCGATCCCTAATGATCGAGCGAATGTCATCCTTGCCTTTCGATTTCATTTTGGAAACCAAACTCGGATGAATGTCGATATTGAATGTGTATAGTGTCTTATAATCTGCGATTTCGCTAAGCATCATTATAATTAGATGTATCTTCAACCAATATGTTAGGTCTTTCCACTGAGGCATTGGCCGCCCATTGTGCTGTTCTCTTATAGGAAAGGGTAATTCAGTATATACTGATAGCTCCTTTGGATTTCGTCCGCTCATCGCCGCGAGGCTGTGATTCAGTTTTGCATAACACCTTATTTCTATTAGGATTTTTCGGTCCCTCTGGAGTCTAAGGTTTCTTCGTTTGGTGGGCGCAATTAGTCCACTTTTTCGACGGCGGCTGCTTGACATAGCTCACCATCAAAGGCCACGTTGATGAGAACGAAGCCAGTTCTCTATCTCTTCAACAATCCATCTGGGATGGATGCCGTTTATCAGCACAGGCTTTGGGAAGTCTCGGAACTTCTTTCTATATCGCCAAATAGTGACTCGAGAGAGTCGAGTCCTGTCGGACAGTTCATTTGTTGTGATAAGCTGCATTGGATCGCTCCTCATTTCAGGAGTCATCCGAGATACACATATCATTCCAGGAATCACGAGATTTAATTGGAGCGACACTAACAGACTGTCGTATGAGACTTTGTTTGTAACATAATAACTAAAGTCGCGGTATTTCAATGATTTGTGGAAAATAGAGGATCAGGTAACTTATCAGTTATCGATTATTGACCGATTTTTTCTATCAGTGAGATATGCAGCCCATTCGTCCATCATTGCTTTCCGCTGCTCCACAAAGGTCGTTCTGCGATAAGCGGCCTCTGTCTTGTTTCTCACGACATGAGCGAGTGCTGCCTCTGCCCAAGTCTCTGGAAACCTCGTCTGCTCCGCTACCCAATCCCTAAAGGATGAACGAAATCCATGAACAGTGTAACCCACGCCCCCATAGGACCTTAAGGCCTTGCTCAGTGTCATGTCTGATAACGAGTTTCTTCTGAGCCCTTGGAATACGAAAGCCTCGGGCTTGGCCTCCACCAATGAAGCCATTTCGCTCAAGATCGATATAGCAGCTTCGCTCAATGGAACGGTGTGGGGCTTAGCCATTTTCATTCGTTCAGCAGGTATATTCCAAAGCTTTCCCTCAAGATCGAATTCTGCCCACGTTGCTTTTCGCACCTCGCCTGATCGGACGGCGGTAAGTATGGCAAAACGGAGCGCTAGGCCTCCTGTGGTTGAGGCAGCTTCCAGCCGATTTAAAAATGTGGGAACATCAGCGTAGGGCATTGCAGAGAAATGGCCTCTCTGCGGTTGTCGGATTCCTTTCATCAGAGAGTTAACGGCTCTCATCGGCGCCTCTAAAGAGCGCCAGTTTTGCGCCTTTGAGTAATCCAGTACTGCACCAATGCGCTGACGCACCCTGCGTGCTGTTTCGGGAACCTTCAACCAAATGGGTTGGAGAACGGAAAAAATCTCATTGGAGTCGATCTGATCGACGGACATGTTTCCTAACATGGGAAATGCGTATTTCTCTAAGGTCGTGATCCATTGAGCTTGATGTTTGCCATTCTTCCAAGCCACTTTATTAGTCTCATGCAATTCGCGAGCTGCCTCGGCGAAGGTTGGAACTTTCCTGCGAACCTTCTTCCATTCCATCGAAGGATCGAGGCCAGCCTTAGCAAGCTTCCTACCTGCGAGGGCCTTTTCCCTTGCGTCGTGCATTCCTACTAGGTCGATAGAACCAAGCCCAAAATCACGGCGCTTTCCATCCACCTGCACCCTTAGGACCCACGATTTCGCCCCTGATGGCTTTACAAGGAGGTACAGGCCACCTCCATCAGCGTAACGACCTTGCTTGGCGTTCTTAACCTGTAGGGCTGTTAAGCTTCCCATGCGTTCCCTCCATAGCTCCCTCACTATGGATGCAATTTATTGAAGCATTGCGCAACCCTTTGAAAGGGTTTACGCTGCTAAGGTACTCAGGTTGTGGATGTTTTTTAACGCAGAGAAACGGAGTGAAATAAGTCGGTGGCGGAGCGGGAGGGATTCGAACCCTCGATACGGTTTTGCCGTATACTCACTTTCCAGGCGAGCGCCTTCGACCACTCG
>Ga0207668_10000172_pt1 | contig 44549 bp, 41 predicted proteins | sample KBSS43metaG_FD_184323 | JGI IMG/M metagenome (GOLD analysis project Ga0207668, IMG submission 184323) | Switchgrass rhizosphere microbial communities from Kellogg Biological Station, Michigan, USA - KBS S4-3 metaG (SPAdes) (version 2) | ecosystem: Host-associated > Plants > Roots > Rhizosphere...
TCGAGAGCCAGGCAGTTCGCCTCGATCTTCAACAAATTCGGGTAGGGGGTCAGGTCGCAGCGGGTGCGGCGCGCGTTGGCGAGCTGTGGGACTAGGCAGATGTCGGCGAAGGTCGGACGATCGCCGAAGCAGAAGGGCGAAGGGGCCGGCCGCGTCGCCATCATCTGCTCGAGCGGCTCCAGGCCCTCGGCGATCCAGTGCCGGTACCATGCATCCTTCTCGGCTTCGGACCGGCCCATCGGGCCCGTGAGGTGCTGCAGCACCCGCAGATTGTTCAGCGGATGGATGTCGCAGGCGATGGCCAGGGCGAATGCGCGTATCTGCGCGCGTTCCAGCGCATCACCCGGCAGGAGCGGCGGCTCGGGATGAACCTCGTCGAGATATTCGATGATGGCGAGCGACTGGTTCACCAGCCGGCCGTCCACCTCCAGCAGCGGCACGAGCTTCTGCGGGTTCAGCGCGGCGAAGCTTTCGGTCCGCTGCTCACCGCCGAGCAGGTCCACCGGCGCCGTCTCATAGGCGAGGCCCTTCAGGTTGAGCGCGATCCGTGTGCGGAAAGCAGCGGAGGAGCGGAAATAGCCGTAGAGCCTGAGCGGCGTGTCGGTCATGTCGGGCTCGCGTTGAAGCCAGGTGCGCATGGTAGCATGGTCAGTCCCCACGGAGCGCACCGAAGGCCAAGATGAGCAATTCCGTCCCCGGCTCCATGCGCGCCGTCGTCGTCGACGGGGGCAAAGGCCCGGCCGAGGCCTTGCGGGTCGACACCATCCCCACCCCGCGGCCGAAGCCGGGCGAGATCCTGATGGCCGTGCGCGCGGCCGGCGTGAACCGGCCCGACCTGCTGCAGCGCCGGGGGCGTTATCCGCCGCCGCCTGGAGCGCCCGATACGCTCGGCCTGGAAGTGGCGGGCGAAGTCGTGCGCGCGGCGGGACGCTGGAAGGAAGGTGACCGCGTCTGCGCCCTGCTGGGCGGCGGCGGGTACGCCGAATACGCCGCCTGCGACGCCCGCCACGCCCTGCCGCTTCCGGCGGGGCTCGGCTTCGCCGAGGCGGCCGCCCTGCCGGAGACGGTGTTCACCGTCTACGCCAACGTCTTCGAGCATGGCGCGTTGAAGGCGGGCGAGACGCTGCTGGTGCATGGTGCGACCTCCGGCATCGGGGTCACGGCGATTCAGATGGCCAAGGCCGCGGGCGCCAGGGTGATCGCCACGGCGCGCGGCGCCGACAAGGCCGCCGCCGCCCAGGCGCTCGGCGCTGCGGTCGCCATCGACACAACCATCGACGACTTCGCCGAGGTCTGCCGACGCGAGGGCGGGGTCGACGTCATCCTCGACATGGTGGGCGGCGACTACGCATCGAAGGGGCTGGAAGCGCTGAACTTCCGCGGACGGATGGTCTTCATCGCCCAGCTGGGCGGGCCCGACGCGCGCCTTCCCATCGGCGTCATCATGCAGAAGCAGGCGGTGATCACCGGCTCGACTCTGCGCCCGCGCAGCGCCGATGAGAAGGCCCGCCTCGCGTCTGTGGTCGAGCGCACGGTCTGGCCCTGGATTGCGGACGGTAAGGTGCGGCCGCGGATCGACGCGACCTTCCCCCTCGCCGACGCCGCCCAGGCGCACGCCTACCTGGAAGGCGGGCGCCATATCGGCAAGCTTGTGCTGACGGTCTAGGCCAAGCCGCCGCTCAGCTCCGCCGCTGCGCGGTCGATCCGGCGGCGAACCCGCCGTCCACCGTGATGCAGGCGCCGGTGGTGAAGGAGGCCAGGTCGCTCGCGCAGTAGAGGACGGCGCCGACGATCTCCTGCGGGTCGCCGGCGCGGCCCAGCGGCAGGCTGCGCTTGGCGTTCTCGGTGTAGCCCTCCGAGCGCGACCAGGCCTTGGTCGCGTCGGTGGAACGGGCCCGGCATCACCGTATTGACCCGCACCTCCGACCCGTACTCGATGGTCGTGACGTTCGTTCTTTCACATGCAAAAGGGATCCGCCCCGGCCCCTGGCGCGGAGGAGACCAGTCGATCCGGTTGGCTTCGATAGCGGCCGCGCGTCAGCCCGCGCGGCGCGCCATCCGTTCAGCTTCCTGGAAGTAGTTGAAGACCAGGGGAGAGAAGAACTCCCCGGTCTCCTTCGGCAGGATGCCGGCGGCGGCCTGCGCGACCTTGTATTCGAGGATGCAGCCGTTCTTGAACCTCGACAGCACGAGATAATAGTCCAGCCGGCTGACGTTGCGCCCGGTCCCGGCGGCGTAGTACCGCGCGATTTCCTGGCGGGTCGGCAGGTTTTCCGAGAAGTAGAGGCTGCTTGGTATGATCCGGTCCGGCTCGCGTTCGTCGCGCAGGCTGCCGGTGAGCTGGGCTAGGTCGAGCATGGGATCGCCGATCGTCGACAGCTCCCAGTCGATCAGGGCCGTCAACCGGGCGGGCGGGCCGTCCGCGAACAGGGCGTTCGGCGTGCCCACGTCGCCATGGATGATGCCCGCCTTGAAGTCGTCGGGAATGTTGGCCCGCAGCCAGTCGCGCGCGTACTCGTAGCCCGGCAGCTCGCGCCCTTCGTAACCGTAGAGATCGCGATAGCTCGCCAGCTGAGAGGACCAGCGGTCGACCTGTCGCTCCAGGAAATTGTCCGGCTTGCCGTACCCCTCCAGACCCACCGCCTTGTAGTCGACGTTGGCCAGCGCGATCAGGCCGTCGGTCATGGCGTAGGTGATTCCATACTCGTACGGCGGCTTGTCGAACGGCGGGTTGTGGTGGATGCGCTGATCGCGGATCTGCGCGGCCCAGCCGGGCACCCGGTCCATGACGTAGAAGGGCGCGCCGACCACCGAGCCGTCCTTGCAACCGCCATGGCACCTCGGATGCGGCACGGGGGTATCGTTCAGCGCCTGCAGGATCCAGGCCTCGCGCATGATGGCCTTTTCGCTCCCCGGAGGCGGGATTTGGGGCGGGCGGCGGAGGATGACCTCGCCCTCGCTGCGCCTCAACGACAGGATCACATTGCTGGTGCCGCCGTGGATCTTGGCCACCTGCAGAGGTCCGCCGCCGATCGAGGGCACGTGCTCGTCGAGCCAGGCGGTCAGCGGTTCGACCGCGATCAGGCCGTCAAGCGAGTCGTCTGGGGACATGAACTCTTCCTTGCCTTGAAAGAGAGCGAGCACCGGCGTGGCCGGCGCTCGCATTGGCGCTCTAGTCGGCGGCCAAGCCGAACTCCCGAAGCACGTTGGCGTGGCGAGCCCGCGCCTCGGCCAGGCGCGTCGGGATGTGCTCCGTCGGGAAGAGCCCCGGCGCCGGCGTCGCCTTGGCGAGGAAGGCTCTGGCGACCTGCACCTTGTGGACCTCGGTCGGGCCGTCGGCGAGGGCGAGCACCGCGGCGCCGAGGTACATCTCGGTCAGCGGCATCTCGTTGGTGGCGCCCAGCGAGCCGTGGACCTGGATCGCACGCTGCGAGATGTCGTGCAGCACCTTGGCCATCGCCACCTTGCACATGGCGATGTGGGTCCGCGCCGCGCCATGCGGCTGGCTGTCGATGATCCAGGCGGTGTGCAGCACCATCATCCGGAACTGCTCCAGCTCGATGGCGCTGTCGGCGATCATCCCCTGGACGAACTGGTGGTCGGCCAAGGGCTTGCCCTGCGTCCGCCGCGAGAGCGCGCGTTCGCACATCATCTCCAGCGCGCGCTGGGCGCGGCCGACGGTGCGCATCGCGTGGTGCACCCGACCGCCGCCGAGCCTCGCCTGCGCCACCTTGAAGCCCTCGCCCGGGCCGCCCAGCATGGCGTCCAGCGGCACCCGGACCTTCTCGTAGCGCAGGTACCCATGGGTGCCGTCGCCAATGTCCTCGGCGGTGAGTCCGACGTTGCGGATGAATTTGAGCCCAGGCGTTTCCCTCGGAACGACGAACATCGACATTCGCCGGGACGGCTTCGCCTCGGGATCGGTGACCGCGAGCACGATCAGGAAGGAGGCGAACCGGGCGTTCGATGAGAACCACTTCTCGCCCTCGATCACCCACTCGTCGCCCTCGCGCCAGGCGCGGCAGGTGAATTCCTTCGGGTCCGCGCCGGCGTGCGGCTCGGTCATCGAGAAGCTCGAGACGATGTCGCCGTCCAGCAGCGGCTGGAGGTACCTCGCCTTCTGCTCCTCGGTGCCGAACATGGCCAGGATCTCGGCGTTGCCGGTGTCGGGCGCGGCGGTGCCGAACACCGTCGGGGCCCAGGCCGACCGGCCCAGGATTTCGTTCATCAACGCCAGCTTGAGCTGGCCATAGCCCTTGCCGCCCAGGTGCGGATCCAGATGGCAGGCCCACATGCCGGCGGCCTTCACCTGCTCCTGCAGGGGCTTGATGATCGCCCGCGAGGCGCCGTGCTTCGGGTCGTACATGGTCGCGTGGCCCGGGAACAGCAGGTCCAGCGGCTCGCACTCTTGCCGCACGAAGCGGGCGACCCAGTCGAGCTTCTCTTGGAATTCAGGTTCGGTGGAAAAATCCCACATCGGCGCTTCCTCTCCTTGGTCAGACGGCTGGCGCCCCCGGCGGACGCGGCCCTGAGTGCATATTTGACACGAGAATGTCAGTTTGACTTTTGCGTCTCAATCGGCAATTGGCGGGTTGGCGCGCAGCAGATAACCGTTGCGTGCGATCCCGCGCGTCGACAGTCCCGGACACCCAGATTACATGTCTTCAGACACGTCCAAAGCCCATCTCATGATCGAGCTGATCGATGAGGTGGTGCGCGGCCGCTCTCGGTTGCACGGCCATCACAACTTCCATGGGCGCGCCGAGCTCAAGGGCCTGCCGGGCCTGCGCCCGTCCGCCCACCGGCGCCGGAGATCGGACGCAGCCTCGGCTACCCGCGCCAGACCGGGCGCCGAGAGCCGGTCGGAGAGGATCAGCGCCCCAGCGAGTCGACGACCCGCTCGGCCTCGCCCGATCGCGCCCAGCCGGCGTTGGCCTTGCTCAGGTGCAGACGCCAGTGCGCGCCGGCCGCCGCGACGTCGCGCGCCTCGATCAGGCCAATCAGCTTCTCGAGGGACGCCAGGCCGACGCGAAGGTCCTTCACCCGCGCCGCCGGCATCCGCGAGTGGCGGCCGACGTAATCTTTCTGGTGGCGTCGTGTAAGGTTCAGGAGAATGCCGTTCACAAAGGCCAGGGTCTTGCTGCCGCTTGCCCTAATCAGCGCCTCGTGGAAGGCGTCGATGCTTTCCAGGAATTCGTCGCACCGTCCCTGATCGAGCAGCTTGGCGAGCTTGCCCACGACCTGGCGCAGCTCGACGGTGCGTTCCTCGCCCTCGGCGGCCGCGAGCCACTCGACGACGGTGGGCTCGATCGCTTCCCGCGCCTGGTAGAGGTCCTTGATGGTGGTGCCCTGCGACTGGAGGACGTAGCCGGCGTAGCGGGACACCGCGCGCACCGACGGCCTGTGCACCTTGGCGCCCGTTCGCGAGCCGCGCGTAACGCTGATCAGGCCCTCGGCCTCGAGGATCCGGAAGGCCTCCCGCAGCGTCGGACGCGACAGGCCGAGCGTCTCCATCAGCTGCCCTTCCGGCGGCAGGGTGTCGCCCTCGCAGAGCTCGCCGCGGATGATCTGGGCGCGAAGCCGGTCGGCGAGGATCTCACTGGTCTTGGGAACGTGCAGGCGCTCGCGTGCGCCGACACCCTCTCCGTCACTCGACATCGCACACGCTCCAGTGGCAGCACATCGGCGACCGACTCTCATCCAGGTTCAAGAAGCCGCGCCCCGCTTCGATCAGCGGGGCGGTCGCCGGAAGGTTCGTGGCGACAGAGGTCACCCTGATCACCCTATTCCCGCTTCCTCGTCGGCTTCGGCTGTGTTGATTCTGTCCAGGCGCCGTCGACAAAGACCCGGAGCGCCGCGCGTCCAGCTCCGATCTGCTCAAGTGACGCATTGGTCTAGCAGTCGTCGTTGTCATAGGCTACTAGGTTGACTATGTCGAGCCCAAGAAAACCCCGGGAGATTTGAGAGATGACACAGGCCGTCATTGTCGGCGCCGCACGCACGGCGGTCGCGACCGCGCACAAGGGCTCGCTGAAGGACACCCCTCCCGAGGTGTTGGCCAGGATCGCCATCGGCGCCGCGGTCGAGCGCTCCGGCTTCCGCACCGACGAGATCGATGATGTGGTCTTCGCCGAGTCCATGTACGGCGGCGGTGCGGTGGCGCGCCACGCCGCTGTCGAGCTCGGCATGACCCGCACCAGCGGCATGGCCGTCAACCGTCACTGCGCGGGCAGCCTCGCCGCCCTGGGCGTGGCGGCCGGCGCCATTGTTTCCGGGATGGAGAAGGTAGTCGTGGCCGGCGGCGTCAACTCCGCCTCGCTGTCGCCGAAACTATCGCGGCGCGACCCGGCGACCGGCGATGTGCAGAGCTGGTTCCCGCCGACCCATCCGAACTCTCCGGAGGCCCCCAACCGCGACATGTCGATCACCGTCGGCTGGAACACGGCGAAGCTGGCCGGCCTGACGCGTGAGGAGCTGGACGCCTGGGCGCTACGCTCGCATCAGCGCGCCATCGCCGCGATCGACCAAGGCCGCTTCGCCGAGGAGATCGTCCCGGTGCTGGTCCGCAACGCGGACGGCGTCGAGGTCGAGTTCAAGGTGGACGAGCATCCGCGCCGCAACTCCAGCGCCGAGCGCCTCGCCGCGCTCGCGCCCTTGCACCCTGAGATCGAGGGCTTCTCGATCACCGCCGGCAACGCCAGCGGCGTCAACGACGCCGCCGCCGCCGTGGTCGTGACCAGCGCCGATCATGCGCGGAGCAGCGGGCGCAACGTTCTCGCCAAGATCATCGGCTGGACCGCCATTGGCGTGAATCCGATCGAGACCGGCCTGGCCGTCACGCCGGCGATCGAAAAGCTGCTGGCCCGCACCGGCCGGCGCAAGGAAGACGTCAAGCTCTGGGAGATCAACGAGGCGTTCGCGCCCGTGCCGCTCGCCGCCTGCCGGGTGCTGGGCCTCGACGAGGAGACGGTGAACATCTCCGGCAGCGGCTGCTCGATCGGCCACCCGATCGGCGCCACCGGCACGCGTCAGATCATCACGCTCGCCAACGACCTGCGCCGCCGCGGCGGCGGCCTGGGCGTGTCGGCCATGTGCGCCGGCGGCGGGATGGCCGGCGCTGCGCTGATCGAGGTCTGATCGGCTGCTTGAAAGCGTGTCCTTCGGCGAGCCCAGGCTGCTCGCCGAAGGAGTACGTCTTCCAAGACTGGGTCCAATTCCGGACCGTCAGGCAGCGCCTGGCGGTGTTTTCTTGCGCTCGGCCTGGCTGGACGGGACGGCAGATTCCTCGCGTCCTCGCCATCGATGCGATCAGCCCGTCAGCCGCTCACCGGCCGCAGCCTTTTCGACCAGCAGTTTGGCGGGCTCGATGCCCAGGCCCTTCAAACGTTCGATGATCTTCGGCAGGCCCACGGTGTCGGCCCAGAACATCGGCCCGCCGGTGTAGACCGGCCAGCCGTAGCCAAGGATCAGGGCCACGTCGATATCGCTGGCGCGGATGGCGACGCCCTCTTCCAGGATCTTGGCGCCTTCGTTCACCACCGGGCAGAGCATGCGGAAGATGATCTCTTCGGCGGACGGCGGGGCTCCGGGGGTGACTCCCTTGGCGGCGGCGTAGTCGGCGATCACCTTGGCCGCGACGGGGCTCGGCGTCGCGTTGCGCTTCTCGTCATAGTCGTAGTAGCCGGCGTTCGACTTCTGCCCGAGCCGCCCAAGCTTCACGAGGTCGGCCTCGATCCCATCCGACCGATTGCGCGCGACGATGTCGAGGCCTGCGAGGTCCGACATGCGGAACGGACCCATGGCGAAGCCGAAGTCGTAGACAGCATTGTCGACTTGCTCAGGGGTCGCGCCCTCGAGCAGCAGGGTGTCGGCCCGGCGTCCGCTCATCGCGCGATTGGCGATGAAGCCGTGGCAGACGCCGGCCACCACGGGGACCTTCCCGATGGTCTTGGCGAGACCGAGGATGCTCGCCAGCACGTCCTTGGACGTCTTCTCCCCGCGCACCATCTCGAGCAGCCGCATGACGTTGGCTGGCGAGAAGAAGTGCATGCCGAGCACGTCGCCGGGCCGCGACGTGGACGCCGCTATCTCGTTGACGTCGAGGAAGGAGGTGTTGGTCGCCAGGATCGCGCCGGGCTTGGCGATCTTGTCGAGCTTGCCGAAGATATCCTTCTTGATCGCCATGTCCTCGAAGACGGCCTCGATCACGAGGTCGACGTCGGCGAGCGCCGAGAGGTCCAGCGCCGGCGTGATCAGCGCCATGCGCTTTTCGAGCTGCTCCTGGGTCAGGCGGCCCTTGCGGACGGTGTTCTCGTAGTTCTTGCGGACGACGCCAATACCGCGCTGCAGCGCGTCTTCGTTCATCTCGACGAGCGTGACCGGCACGCCCACGTTGATGAAGTTCATGGTGATGCCGCCGCCCATGGTGCCGGCGCCGATCACGCCCACCTTGGCGATCGGCCGGGTCGGCGTATCAGCCGGGACGTCGGGGACCTTCGCGGCCTGGCGCTCGCTGAAGAAGTAGTAGCGCAGGGCGGCGCTCTGGGTCCCGGCTATCAGCTCGCGGAAAAGCTCCCGCTCGCGGTCGATCCCCTTGTCGAATGGCAGTTCGACGGCGGCCTCCACGGCCTTGGCGATGGCGACCGGCGCCTTGAGGCCGCGGAACGCCGCCTTGTTGGCCTTGAGGAAGGTCTCGTAGATCTCCGGCTGGCCGCGCGCCTGGGCGACCTTGTCCTGGCGATCGCGGACGCGGCTGAGCGGCTTGCCCTCGGCGAGCACCTTGCGGGCGAACGCGATCGCATCCTCGCGCAGGCGCCCTTCTTCCGCGAGCGCGTCGATCATCCCGAGTTCGAGCGCCTTCTTGGCGTCCAAGGGCTTTCCGAAGCTCATGATCTCGAGCGCCGCCTGCGGCCCGACCAGCCGCGGCAGGCGCTGGGTGCCGCCGCCGCCGGGAATCAGGCCGAGGTTGACCTCGGGCAGGCCGATCTTCGCGGACGGAACAGCGATCCGGTAATGGCAGCAGAGCGAAAGCTCATAGCCCCCACCCAGCGCCGTGCCGTGGATCGCCGCGATCACCGGCCGGCTGCCGTTCTCCATGACGTCCAGCACCGCCTCCAGCATCGGCGGCTGCAGCGGCTTGCCCAGCTCCGAAATATCGGCGCCGGCGAAGAAGGTGCGGCCGCCGCACATCAGCACGATGGCCTTCACCGCCGGGTCGGAGCCGAACTTGCGGAAACCCTCGTCGAGCGCGACGCGCGTGCGGTGGCCCAGAGCGTTCACCGGGGGGCTGTCGATGGTGATCACGCCGACGCCGTCGATCACGTCCAGGGTAAGGGTATCGCTCAAGACCATTGCTCCAGGGCTGGCCGCGCGAGCGCGGGCGTCCGCGACGTGGCAAGGGGGTGGTGGGGGTGCGCCGGCGGTCAGCCGGGCGAAGGGCGAGCCATTATGCGGGAATCTCGTTGAACGGCACGCCCTTGTCGGGACGATGGTCCTGCGGAAGGCCCAGGACCTTCTCCGCGATGGTGTTCAGCAGCATCTCGTCGGCCCCGCCAGCGATCCGCCCGGTCGGCGACTCGATCCAGCTCGTCGCCCAGTCCTCGCTGGTAAAGGCGAACTCGTCGTAGGCGAAGCCACGCTGCCCTCGCAGATCGATGGCCAGCTCGGAGAGCTTCTGGCGGCTGCGGACGGAGACCAGCTTGTTCACCGAGCCCTCGGGCCCCGGCTCCTTGCCGGCCCGCATCAGCTGCATCGCCCGGGCGGTGATCGAGCTCAGGCCGGCGCGCATCGCGTAGTTGCGGGCGATCGCCGAGCGGATCCGCCCGTCCTCGATCGCCGGCTTGCCGTTGAGGCGGCATTCCTTCGCCAGGTCGACGAACGCCTCCATGGGCGGGCCGAAGCCGTTGGCGTCGGCCGCCGAATAGCGCTCGATCATCAGCGTCACCATGGCGACGGCGAAACCGCCGCCCACCGGGCTCAGCCGCTGGGAATCGCTCAGCCGCACGTCGTCGAAGTAGACTTCATTCACGTGATGGCCGCCGCCGGCCAGCTTGATCGGCCGGACTTCGACGCCCGGCGCGCGCATGTCGATCCAGAAGTAGGTCAGCCCCTTGTGCTTGGGGAGCGTCGGATCGTTGCGCGCGATGATGACGCCGTAGTCGCTGTACTGCGCCCAGCTGGTCCACAGCTTCTGGCCGTTGACCTTCCAGCCCTCGCCGTCGCGCTCCACGCGGGTGCGAAGCCCGGCGAGGTCCGAGCCGGCGGCCGGCTCGGAGAAGAGCTGGCACCAGATCTCCTCGCCCTTGAGCGCGGCGATGACCCGTTCCCGGACCCAGGCCTTGTCCTCGCCGTAGCGCATGATGATCGGGACGGGCTGGCCGAGCGACACGCCGAAGTAGCTCGTCGGCATGCCGAAGGCCATTTCCTCGGTCTCGAAGGCGACCTTCTCGATGTGCGTCAGCCCCTGGCCGCCGAACTCCTTTGGCCAGTTGATGCCGGCGTAACCGGCCGCGTATTTGGCGGCCTGGTAGCGGCGGCCGACCGCGAGGCCCTGTTCCTCGGTCAGGCCACGGCGTGCATCGCGGCCGAACTCCGGCGCGACCGATTCCAGCCAGGCGCGCGCTTTCAGACGATAGGTTTCGAGATCGCTCACGCCGCAACTCCCGTGAGCTGGTCAACCAGCAGGTCTTCCCAGAAGAGCAGGTTGCCCTGCTCGATCGCCAGGCTGCGCGTCCGGCGCTGGTGCAGGTGCAGCCCCGCCTCCCAGGTGGCGCCGATGCCGCCGTGGACCTGGATCACGTCGCGCGCGGCCACGTCATAGGCTTCGGTGGCGGTCAGGCGCGCCGCGGCGGCGGCCTTGATGAAGTCTTCTTCCCCCGCCTGGGCGGCGGCGTGGATGCAGTTGGCGCGGGAGATCTCGATCAGGGCGTAGATCTCCGCCAGGCGATGCTTCACCGACTGGAAGGCGGCGATCGGCTGGCCGAAGGCGCGCCGCGTGTTGGCGTACTCGCAGCCGGTCCGCAGCAGGAACTCGGCGCCGCCGGTCTGCTCGTGCGCGGTCACCACGGCCATGTGCGCCAGCACCTCGACCGCGAGCTTCCGCGCCGCCTCGCCCTGGGCAATGAGCTGGGCCGGCGTGCGATTGAACTCGATGTCGGCGTAGAGCCGGCTGTTGTCGAAGCTCTGCACCGGCCGCCGCGTCACGCCGTCCAGTTCCGCCAGGGCGAGCGCCGGCTGGCCCTGAGCGCTCGCCCAGACGATGGCGAAGTTCGCGCCCAGACCGGCGACCACGGCTTCCTTCAAGCCCGTCAGCGCGCCTTGCTCGAAAACAACGGCGGGGGACGGCGGCAGGATCGCCTCGGCCTCGCCCAGCGCCACGGCGGCGAGCGCTTCGCCCGAGGCGAGCAACCGGAGGAAGCGGGCCCGCAGATCCTCCGAACCGGCGGCCAGCAGCGCGCGCGTCGCGCCGTACCCGGTCGTCAGGAAAGGCGCGCCGGAGAGGGCGGCGCCGCAGGCCTGGGCGACGATGCCCAGCTCGACGAGCCCCAGGCCCAAGCCGCCGTACTCCTCAGGAATCGCGACGCCGGTCCAGCCCTGCTCCACCGCGGTGTTCCAGAACACCGTGTCGAAGGCGCCTTCGCTTTCCAGCAGGCCGAGCGCGCGATCCTTGCTCGCGCGCGCCTGCAGAATGCGCTGCGCCTCGCTGGCGATTGCTCCCTGACCTTCGTCATAGAGTATGGACATGGGCCTCTCATCCTGGCGGGCGCACGGGTGTCGTATATAACCGGGCCTACTGCGGCAAGGCTGGGCTCGGCCGCGCCTCGGGCAGGTCCCGAGCCAACCTGGGCACGTCCGCAAGCGCCCGCAGCACGTCGTTGAGATGGGTGCACCCCAGCGTCGAGGGCAGCACCTCGACCACCGCCTCGCGGAAATCGGCCACATGACGACCGATCAACCGGGTCGCCTTGATCGCGGCGCCGGGGCATTCCTGGAACGGCAGGATCAGCGGCAGGGCCTGCAGGGCCAAGAGCTCGCCCGTGGCTTCGTCGATCTCGGCGTGGACGCGGTATTCGTGGACGGCGATCCGCTCGCCGGTCGGCGTCGTGCCGCTGTCCTGGAAGCCGGCGTCGACCTTGATCATGCCGTCCTCGCGCCAGAGGTCGACGCGGCGCGACCGCCGCGCCTGCGGCCCCTCCTGCTTGGGCATCGCATGCCATCCGGCCGGATCGCTGGGATCTTCGAGCGGCAGAACCTCGGCGTCGGCGGTCCTGGACTGGGGCGGGCCGTGCAGCTCGAATGCGGTCGATCCTTCCGACCAGCCGACACAGATGTTCAGCATCCGCTGACGGAGGCGCTCGGCGTCGCCGCTGCGGTCCCAGTCGCCCAGGTCGGCCCATCGGTGCCAGATCCAGCCGCAGACCAGGCTCGTGCCGGCGAAGTCGTCAACCAGCTGATAGGCCGGCGAGCCGCGGACGTCGCCCATGACCTCGCCCAGCGCCATGCGGCTGGCGCCGCCCGCCCGCACCCCCACCATCTCCCGGGTGCGAGGATGCTGCGGCGTCACCTCGATGGCGAGGATCTCCCGTTGCCGCGACACAGTCATGCTGAAGCCCCCGGCGGCGATTTCGTCAGGAGAGCCGTCCTCCCGGGTCAGGAGGTCGCGCGCGCGCCCGATCATCTCGAACGGCTTTTCCCGGCCCTCCGGCCAGCGACAGTCGATCGAGGTGGTGCGCCGGATCGACGCCGGACGGCGCGGCGGGGCATGACCGGCCGAGCGCCGGGCGAGCGGGAACAGCTGGGGTGCGGTCATGACAGGCTCCTCTCGGCGCCGAACTCGGCCTTGCAGGCCGGCGTCGCTGCTCGATCGCTATCGACTTATCATACTCGGTGCAACATCTGGCCGCGCGATGGCACGTTCTCGATCATCGCCGGCGGGCGGCGCGCGCCGTCGCAGAACGGGTCTTTTCGGATAGGCTTCGCGGGGGTCGTCGGGGCGCGTAAAGATCAGTAGCCTAGGCGACCGGCTGTTACGATGGGCAAGGCTCGCCGCTCCGGCGGCTTGTTGGTCAAGGGTGAGGATGAACGTTCGGATCAACCTTCGACTGGAACAGGGCGCGGCCACTCGCGGCGCCCTGCTGGCGGCGGCTCGCAGCCTCTTCGCGCAGAAGGGGTATTTCGAAGCCTCGACCGAGGATCTGGTGGTGGCGGCCGGCGTCACGCGCGGCGCGCTCTATCATCATTATACCGGTAAGGAAGCGCTCTTCGAGGCGGTGTTCCGCGAGGTCGCGGGCGATCTGCATGAGCGGGCGGCCAGCGTCGCCGGCCCGCAAGAGCAGCATTGGAACAAGCTGCAGGTCGGCCTGAAGGTCTACCTCAGCGAGGTCGCCGACTCGACGGAGATGCAGCGGATCCTGCTTGTCGACGGGCCCGCAGTGTTCGGCTGGGCGCGGTGGCGCACGCTGCAGTCCGAGTTCGGCCTGGGCGATCTTATCCGCACCATCGAGGCGCTCCGGGGCGAAGGGATCGTGCGGTTCCCCTCCGCGCTTCCGCCGGCTCACCTGATCATGGCGGCGCTGAACGAGGCGGCCTTGATGATCGCCCATGCGGACGACCCCCCGCGGGCGGCCCGCGACGCCGCCGACGTCCTGAACGCGATGGTCGAGGGCTTGCGGGCGGCCTGACCGGTACGCTCCCCGATCAGAACGCCTCGGCGGCCAGGGCGTAGAGCTGGCTGGCCGACGCCGCGGCCGCGGCGTCGAGCCCCAGCGCCTCGGGCACGATTTGATCGAGATAGAAGGTTGCGATGGCGCGCTTCACGGGGCCGGCGTCCTCCCGCGCCGCCTGCCGTTCCATCAGCCAACCGCAAGCCGCCACCGACAGCATGGTCAGGAACGGGTAGGAGGCCGAAAGGCGATCGTCGGGCTCCGCCGTCTGCAGGCGCCGGCCGGCCGCCTCGCACCGGTCGATCAGGGCGACGAGCCTCTCCGCCTTCGCATCGGCCTTCATGTCGGCGATCAGCGTCGCGAAGGCGCCGCCGTTGGACAGCGCCAGCTTGCGCCCGACCAGGTCCGCCGCCTGGATGCCGTTGGTCCCCTCGTAGATGGGGGTGATGCGCGCATCGCGGAAGAACTGCGCCGCGCCGGCCTCCTCGATATAGCCCATGCCGCCGTGGACCTGGACGCCCAGGCTGGCGACCTCGACCCCAAGATCGGTGGCGTGAGCCTTGGCGAGCGGGGTCATGATCTCCAGCCGGTCGCGGGCGTCCTCCTCGCCGAGCGCCGAGCGGTCGACCTGGGCGGCGGCGTAATAGACGAGGGCGCGGGCGGCCATGGTCTGGGCCTTCATCCGCATCAGCATGCGCCGCACGTCCGGATGCTCGACGATCGCCGCGGGCTGGCCGTCGCGCACCCCCTGGATCCGCTCGCGCGCATATTGCGCGGCCTTCTGGGTCGCGGCCTCGGCGACCTGCACGCCCTGAAGTCCGACATTGAGCCGTGCATTGTTCATCATGGTGAACATGGCGCGCATGCCGCCGAACTCGGCGCCGACCAGCTCGCCGACGCACTCTTCATCCTCGCCGAACGACAGCACGCAGGTGGGTGAGGCGTGGAGGCCCATCTTGTGCTCGATCGAGACCACCCGGACGCCGTTGGAGGAGCCGTCCGGCCGCCGCTTCGGCGCGAGGAACAGCGAGATGCCGCGCGTGCCGTCCGGGGCGCCTGGAGTGCGGGCGAGAACAAGGTGGACGATGTTGTCGGTGAGGTCGTGATCGCCGAACGAGATGAAGATCTTGCCGCCCTTGATCGCATAGGTCCCGTCGCTCCGCGGCGTGGCGGCGGTGCGCAACGCGCCGACGTCGCTGCCGGCTTGCGGTTCGGTCAGGTTCATCGTGCCGGTCCACTCGCCGGTCACGAGCTTGGGCAGGTAGGTCGCCTGCTGCTCGGGCGAGCCGTGATGCGTCAGGGCCTCGATCGCCCCCACCGTCAGCAGCGGCGCCAGGGCGAATCCCATGTTGGCGGCGCCCAGGGTCTCCAGCACGGCGGCCTGGACGACGAAGGGCAGACCCTGGCCGCCGAACGCCTGTGGCACGGCGATAGCGGGCCAGCCGCCGTCGACGAAGGCCTTGTAAGCGTCGCGGTAGCCTTCGGGCATCACCACGCCCTCAGGCGTCCATCGCGCGCCCTCGGTGTCGCCGCGACGGGCGAGCGGCGCCCACTCCCCTTCCGCCAACCGCGCCGCGCCCTCCAGCACCGCGTCGATCAGATCCGGCGTCGCCGCAGCGAAGCGCTCGTGGGCTGCAAGCGCGCCCAGCCCGGCGACCTGATCGAGGACGAAACGCTGTTCGGAAATCGGGGCGACGAAGCTCATCGTGACCGCCTAAAGAGTGAAGACTTCCCCGTCACGCACCTCGACGCGCCACGGCTGGAGCCGCTCTCGATAGCATGGCCCGGCGACGCAGCCGCCGTCGAGGTCGAACAGAGCGCCGTGCCCCGCGCAGAGGATGTGCGTCCCGTCACGCGTGAGATAGCGCTCATCGATCGAGCCCAGCGGCCAGCCTGCATGGGGGCAGGAATCGACGAAGCCGGTGACGTCCTCGCCCCGGCGCACCAGGAAGCCGGCGAACAGCGTCGTCCCCTCGCGGAACCGGAAGCCTTTCGCGCCCGGATCAGCGAGATCGGCGACCGCGCACAGGCGCAGCCCGGCGGATGGCCGCGCGGGATTAGAGCTCGCCAATCGAAAGCCGGAACGGCCGGATGTCGATGCTTTGGAAGACGTCGGCCGCCACATAGGGGTCGGCGTCGCTGAAGGCCTGGGCCGCCGAAAGGTCATCCGCCTCGACGATCACCAGCGACCCGGCCATGCCGCCGTCCGCGTCGAGGAAGGGTCCCGCCAGCTTCACGATCCCCGACTGACGGACATGGGCCAGATGCGCCTCGCGCGCGGCCATGCGGCGGTCCAGCGCGTCCGGTTTGTCGATGCAGGTGAGGACGAAATGCGGCACGTTTGGATCTCCTAATGTTCGTCGCGGAGCGGGCGCGAGAGCAGGCCGCCGATCGCCTCGTCCACCCTGGCCTCGCCGGCGAGCAGGGCCGCGACGGCCTGGCAGATCGGCATCTCCACGCCCTTGGCGGCGGCGAGGGCGCGCACGGCGGGCGCCGAGGCCACGCCCTCTGCCACCGAGAGCTTGCCGGATAGCGCCTGGTCGAGGGTCTCGCCGCGGCCCAGCGCCAAGCCGACGCTCATGTTGCGCGACTGCGGACTGGAGCAGGTCAGCACCAGATCGCCCAGGCCGCAGAGGCCGGCCAGCGTCTCCGGCTGGGCGCCCAGCGCCACCGCCAGGCGGGTCATCTCGGCGAAGCCGCGGGTGATCAGGGCGGCGTGCGCGCTGCGGCCAAGGCCCCGGCCCTCGACGATCCCGCAGGCGATCGCCAGCACGTTCTTCACCGCCCCGCCGGCCTCGGCGCCGATCATGTCCTGGGCCAGGTAGGGGCGGAAGGTCTGGGTGGCGATCGCCCCCGCCAGCGCCCAGCCGAGCGCCTCCTCCGGGCACGCTAGGGTGACGGCGGTAGGCAGGCCGCGCGCGACTTCGCCGGCGAAGCTGGGGCCCGACAGCACGGCGGGCGCGGCCTGCGGCGCAGTCTCGGCCAGCACCTCGGTCATCAGCTTCAGCGAGCCCTGCTCGACCCCCTTGGCGCAGAGCACCACCGGCAGGCCGGGCGTGAGGTGCGGCTTGAGGCCCTCCAGCGTCGAGCGCAGGTGTTGGGCTGGCGACACCGCCAAGATCAGGTCGCTGCGCGCGAGGTCGACATAGTCGTGGGTCGCCCGGATCGCGCTATCCAGCGTGACGCCCGGCAGGAAGAGGGCGTTCTCGTGCGCCTGGTTGACGCCGTCGACCACCTCGCGCTCGCGCGCCCAGAGCACGGTCTCCAGCCCCGCGCGGGCGCAGACCTGGGCGAGCGCAGTGCCCCACGCCCCGCCGCCGACGACGCCTGCCCTCTTCATGATTTGGCGCGCCTCATGCCTTGGCTCCCTTGCGGCCGGGCTGGTGGATGGGGTTGGCGAGCGCGGCGGCCTCGTCGAGCGGCCAGCGCGGGCGCGCCGGCGCGTCCAGCGGATGCGACTGGCCGAGCGCCAGCCGCTCGGCCCCGGCGAGCGCGATCATGGCGGCGTTGTCGGTGCAGTAGGCGAGCGGCGGGGCGGTGAAGGAGAAGCCTCGCGCCGCCGCCGCCGCCTCCAGCGTCGCGCGCACCGTCCTGTTGGCCGCCACCCCGCCGGCGACCACGAAGCGCAAGCCCCGCCCGTTGTGGGCCTTGGCGTAGTCGCCCATGGCGCGGTCGCTGCGCTCGGCGAGCTGGCGGGCGATCGCGGCCTGCACGCCGGCGGCGAGATCGCGCTTGTGGGCTTCGGCGGCGAGGCCCTCGGCGATCCGCGCCGCAGCGGTCTTCAGGCCCGAGAAGGAGAAGTCGCAATCTTTGCGGCCCAGCAGCATGCGCGGCAGAGGGAAACGCTCGGGATCGCCGCCCTCGGCCAGGGACTCCAGGGCCGGGCCGCCGGGATAGGGCAGGCCCAGCGTCTTGGCGATCTTGTCGAAGGCCTCGCCGGCGGCGTCGTCGATGGTGGAGCCCAGCCGGCGCGCCTGCCCCACGCCCTCGACGGAGAGCAGCTGGCAATGGCCGCCGGACACCAGCAGCAGCAGGAAGGGATAGGGGATCTCGGCGGCCAACCTGGCGGAGACCGCGTGGCCCTCCAGGTGGTTCACCGCGATGAGCGGCAGGCCGCGGGCCAGCGCCACCGCCTTGCCGAACGAAAGACCGACCATCACCCCGCCCACCAGGCCAGGGCCGGCGGTGGCGGCGACGCCGGACAGGTCGCCATAGCCGAGACCGGCCTGGGACAGGGCCTCCGCCGCGATTTCGTCGATCCGCTCGACGTGGGCCCGAGCAGCGATCTCCGGCACCACCCCGCCATAGGGCGCGTGCGCGGCGACCTGGCTCGCCACCACCGAGGAAAGCACCTCCACCGCGCCGCCTGGGCCCAGGCGCACCACCGCCGCGGCGGTTTCGTCGCAGCTGGTCTCGAGTCCTAGGACGATCTGGGGCGCGACCTGGGGCACGGCGGGGAAAGCGGCGGCGGGGCTCATCGGTTGCCGGGGGCGGCGCGCTCCTGTAGCAGGCCTGTTCTCGTTCCAGCTTCGAGGTAGACCGCCCGCCGTGCCCACGCAACCGCTCGTCCGGATCGGCGCCCGCGGCTCGAAGCTGTCGCGCGCCCAGTCCGGCCAGGTTCAGCGCCGCATCGCCGCCGCGCTCGGCGTGCCGCCGGAGGAGGCCGAGGTCGCCTGCCCGCTGGTTATCATCTCGACCACAGGCGATCGGGTGCAGGACCGACGGCTGCAGGAGATCGGCGGCAAGGGGCTGTTCACCAAGGAGATCGAGGAAGCGCTGCTCGACGGCCGCATCGACTGCGCGGTGCACTCGATGAAGGACATGCCGGCCCAGCTGCCCGCCGGCCTGTGCATCGCCGCCTCGCCCGAGCGCGAGGACCCTCGCGACGCCTTTCTCAGCCATTCGGCCGAGCGGCTGGAGGAGCTGGCGCCGCGCGCGCGCCTGGGCACCGCCAGCCTGCGCCGCCAGGCCCAGTCGCTGCACCACCGCCCCGACCTCGACATCGAGCTGCTGCGCGGCAACGTCGACACCCGCCTCGCCAAGCTCGACTCCGGCCAGGTGGACGCCATCCTGCTCGCCCATGCGGGGCTGAAGCGCCTGGGCCTCGGCCACCTGTCCAGGAGCCTGATCGATCCGGTGGAGCGCCCGCCGGCGCCCGGCCAGGGCGCGCTGGCGATCGAGACCCGCGAGGACGACTGCAACCTCGCCTGGGTGCGGGCGCTGCGTCACGAACCCACCATGATCGCCGTCACCGCCGAGCGCGGCGCGCTCACCGCGCTCGAAGCCTCATGCAAGACCGCCGTGGGGGCGCACGCCTGGCTGGAGGGCGGCGTGCTGAAGCTGGTGGTCGAGGCGCTGACCTCGGACGGGCGCGAACGCTTCCGCCATACGGGCGAAACCGAGATCGCCCAGCTCGCCGATCCGGCCGCCTCGGCGCGGGACCTCGGGCTCTCGCTGGGCCTGGCGGTCCGCGACGCCGCGGGCGACGCGCTCGGAACCTGATCCGCAGGCTTTGTTAAGGACCTGCGGGCCTCCATTGGTGTTCAAAGCTTAAGGCTTCCCCTCCTATCACCCCGGACATGCCAGGCCGCCGCAAGAAGATCTGGATCACGCGCGCCCAGCCGGCGGCGGACGTCACCGCCGAGCGGGTCCGCGCGCTCGGCCACGACGCGCTGGTCGCGCCGCTGCTCGAGGTGCGCGCCCTGGAGAACGTCGACATCGACCTGACCGGCGTGGCGGCGATCGCCTTCACGTCCGCCAACGGCGTCCGCGCCTTCGCCGAGCGCAGCGGCGACCGTGCGCTCAAGGTGTTCGCGGTCGGCGCGGCGACCGCCCAGGCCGCACGCCAGGCCGGCTTTCGCTCCGTGCTCTCCAGCGAAGGCGACGTCGCCGCCCTCGCCCGGGGCATCGCCGCGCGCAAGGGCGAGCTGAAGGGCGCTGTCCTGCACGCGGGCGCGGCCGAGTTGGCCGGCGACCTCTCCGGCGAACTGGCGGGCGCGGGGATCGAGGCGCGGCGGCTGATCCTGTACGAGACCCGGCCGGTCGCGCTCTCCGAAGCCCAGCTGAAGACGGTGCTGCGCGCCGACGCCGTGCTGCTGCACTCCCCGCGAGCGGCCCGCGTGCTCGCCGCGGTGCTGCGCAAGCACCCGCCGGCGCCGACGCTCCGCGCACTTGGCCTCTCGCCGGCGGTGCTGAAGCCGCTCGCCCGCATCAAGCTCCCGGCCAAGGCGCACCCGCCCTTCCCGCTGGAAGCCGCTCTCCTGCAGCTGATCGACAAGCCGGCCTGACGCCGGCGGCGGATGTCGCCGCCCCGCGACGTGCGTCCTCTTTGCGCCCCACGCTTGGCGAGCGGCCCAAGGTCCGCTAAATAGCGCCCTCCTTCCGCCCCGGCCGAGCCGTCAAGGACCCGCCGCGGACGCCAAGGGCCGCCATAGCTCAGCCGGTAGAGCGGCGCATTCGTAATGCGTAGGTCGGGTGTTCGAGTCACCCTGGCGGCACCACCCCTCGTTTCCCAAAGTATTCGTGGGACTGCGCCCGAGCCAAAACGCAACGATTTCGCATCTGATCGCGCCGGTCTACTTTCCATCATTTAAGCCCGGCTTGATGGAATCTGAGTGCGAGTAAGGCGCTAGGCTTCAGACGCTCCGAGCGAAATCCCGAGTTCGGATCCGGCAACATCCAACAACTCGAAGACGGTCGTAGAGAGGGCTTCGGCAAGTCGCTGAAGTTCGCCGAGCGTAAGGTCGACGTGACCCCTTTCGAATGCCTCGACTACCGCCGGCGCCAAGCCCGCTCCCGCCGCGACTTCCTCGATGGAGAACCCCGCTGTCTCGCGGTGTGTAAGCGCCTGCTCGCCAACGGCCGCGAGGAACAGCTGGGCTCGCGTCGGGATTTCCTGCGGTTCCATGGTGTCCTCCATGGCCGCTGTCCTCGAACTGTGCCCGAAGGCCAACGCTGACTCATCAGAGACGTTCGGAAGGTCCACACTTGGGCAGCGCGTGAGCGGCCGCTTTCGCGGCGGGTCGCCGGGGGCCTCCTCCCGGGACGAGCGATCAGGTCCAGATAGACGGTCCAGGCTATGGCGGCATTCAACCGCCGAGTCGGCTCTGCACTGGCACATCGCTGACGCTGAGCGTCGCCGCCTCGCTACTGCGCCAAGAGAGCATGTGCGACCGCTTTTGACGCGGGCTTGGCCTACACGTAGAAATCGCTGCCTACTAAAGCTTCACTCATAGGGGGAGGTGTCGTGGGTTTCTTCACCGATGGCGAATTGGCCGAACTCAGCATCCAGCGGATGATCCTGCATGTGGTCAGCAAGAAGAACGACGAGTTCGAGCCCCAGGCGGAGCTGGAACTTAATGGCGTGAACCACCTGGATTTCTTCCGCGCCCGCCTGTTGGACTCCGCCGTCGACAGCGTCCACACGTTTAAGGAGGTGTCCGACACAAAGACCACGCTCCGGAAGATGGCCGGTGGCCAGGTAAGCTTCCAGGAGGGTGCTCAGGAGCTATCCCGGCGCTTCGGCGATCAGCACCCAAAGACCAGCACGTCGGGGGCCTTCTTCGTGTTCGAGCTCACGGTGGAGGATCCCGCGGTGCGGCTCTACGGAATGATCAAGTATGACTATCGTGAAGCCGTAGAACTCTACCAGAACGAGGGAAAGAACGCGCTCCGCCAGATCGTCCAGGCCTTTGTGCAGGAGAAGGGGGCGATCCAGAAATCGGCGATCGTCCGCACCAGGTACGGAGAGCCCGAAGCTGCCGTGTCTGCGCGCGACCGAATGGGCAACGCCCCCGATCTCACCGACTACTTCGAGCGGTTCCTCGGCGTGAAGCGCGACCGGGATAACCTGCAACTCAGCCGCGATCTCACCGCTGCGCTGCGGTCGACTCTGGAGGAAGTGCGCGACCACCTTCCGGACCGCGACGTCCCGCGAGCGCTACGGACTGCCAAACAGACCCTGCAGGCGCGTGAATCCGTCGATGATCAGGCCGTGCGCGAGGCGGTGTTCGTCGCGGGCGGGCGCCCCGAGGGGGAGGATGTGCGCGCCGCGTTGACCCGCTCCGTCGATCGCCAGCTTAGGTCGCGGCGCCTCACCGGCGTCAGCTTCAAGCCCGATCCGGCCGTTCTGCGGACCGCGCCGCGGCGCCGCCTACGAACCGCGGAAGGCGTCACCATCGAGTTCCCCGGCGACCTCGAGGGCACGTCTGTACAACGCGAGGAAACTCCCCAAGGGGGAGTTGTGATCACCGTAAAGACGGCAGAAAAGCTCACCGAGGATGGAACCCTCCCCGACAAAACTCGCGCTCTCGCTTGAGGGGCTCGTCGCCGGAGGTCGCGCGCTCGTTGCCGAGACGCGCGACGAGCTCGTGGTGGCCAACTTGGCGGCCGTGGACGCCCGGGCGTTGATGGAGACGCTTCTGGGACTCGGGTGGCAAGTGTCTGTCGAAGATGCCACTCCTGACGTCGTCGAGCCTGAAGACATCTCCGAGACGTTCCAGCCCTATCGTCTGACGGTAGGCAAGCCCGCCGCCCCTTACGGCGCGAGCTTCGCGGTGTCGCGGGCGGGCGTTCAAGGCTGGCTCGCCGACGCGGCACGCGACCCGGTCCTGCGTACGGCAAGCCTGGACACGACCGTCGAGACCTTGGCCGGCCGCCTGGCCCCTTGGGACGACCCCGCGCCGGGCGAGGTACAGTCTACGGGCTGCGATCCCCGCAAGGTGGTGCGCGACCTGACCCGGGATGGGCGCCTCTCGTCATCGGTGGACGCCTGGATCTTGCGCGATCCGGATGCGCAACTGCCCTGGACGCACTGGGCGGTGCGGGTCTGGGCGCAGGCCGCCGGAGCGGAACTCCTGCGGGCCCTGAGCGATGAGGTGGAGGAAGACGGTCGGTTGATGTTCCGCGGTCCGCCACTCGTGCGGCTGGCGGTCGAGCCGGATGTGGCGACCGCACTCGGGGAGGGCGGGTTCCGGAGCCTGCAGCGTGCCGCTGCCTGGGTGTTCGAGAGCCCAACCGAGATGCGACCGCGGCACGATCTCTTCGCGCCTGAGATCGCCCGCACCGCTCCGACCGGGCAAGCCGCTGGCGAGGTGTTCCAGCGGGCGGCGGGGCCAGCGCTCGAAGGAGCTCGCATCGCGCGCGCTTTTGGCCTTGCGGAGCAAAGCCGCGATAGCCTGAAAGCGATGACCGACCTGAGGAAGGCCATCGGGGAAGAAATCGGCAAGCTGTCCGACACTACCCGGCAGATCGCCGCGGCTGTCGCGGCGGCTCTCTTTGCGGGTATTGCGCTCATAGCGGCGCGCCTCGTGATTGAAAGTCCCGATCCCATCGTGAAGGCGGCCTCGGCCGTGATCGGCGTCGTGCTCTTCCTCTATGTCGCGGCCGTGGTCGGATCCGGCATCCAGTATGTCCGGCTGCAACGGCGTTTGCGCGCTGAGTGGCACGCGAAGATCTACCGCTTCATTCCCGACGAGGACTACAAGCGGATGGTCACTCAGCCAGCGGCTTCGGCGGAACTCGGCTTCGCCATTGCTGCCTGGATCGGCGCCGGCGCCGCCGCGCTTCTGCTTATCCTCGTGTTGGTCGCGACCTTCAGCGATTTTCCGCCGCACTCGGGCGCTCGCGAGGCGCGCGCCGCAGTCCAGCCCGTCGAGCCCGCACTTGGCCCGAATAGGGCGGCGGGCTCGCCGCCGGAAAAGCATACCGCCTCAGCCTCAGACAAAGCTGGCGACCTCACGTATAGTCAGAATCCAAATCGCGGCGAGGGTAGACCCGAGGCCAACCTTTCCATTCACGTGGATACATCGGGCTCGACAGGCAAAGCCCAAGACGCCCCGGCAAAGTCCCAAGTTGCAGCCGGTCCTGAGCGCGGGGCGCGTTAAGCAGGCGCCCTGCCGGGGCGACGCGAATGTCCGAATTCGGAGCCGAGCCCAGTTCCGCTTGTGGCGCAGCCGAGACACGCTCCTCAAACCCTGGCTTCGTCGTCCGGCATAATTAGATCGACAGGCGTCGCCCCCAAGGCCTGCGACAACTCCCAGAGCGTCACCACAGTCGGGTTTTCGAGGCCGCGTTCCAGGTCGCTGATGTACTGCTGACCGAAGCCCGCCCGCACGGCGAGCTCCTCCTGAGTCATGCCGGCGTCGCGGCGAAAACGCCGAACGTTCCTCCCCACGAGTCGCCGCATGTCCATGGGGCGACCGTTGACTGAGACGCACGCTCAGGTTTATCGCCTATAGACGATAAGACGTGCCGGGGGGCAAAATGAGACTTACAGGATTGATGGCTGCGATCGTTCTCTTCGCAGTCGGCGCAAACGGACTTGCGCATGCTCAGGCGCAGCTCGACCCGACCGAGCCGTCTCCTGCCACGCAACAAGCGACCGACAATCAACAGGCGACATCAAGCGACGATGCGCCCGCCGCGACCACGCCGGACATAGCCGCGAACATCGAAGCTCTCCCGCCAGAGGCGCCGACCGTGGCGCAGGCTGAAGCGCCGCAGTCGGAGCCTCTGGCCGCCGGCATGGCGCCGGCCCAAGAGGCTACCGGGGCGCCCGCTCAGCCTGCGCCGGCTACGAAGTCGGAGAAGATAAGCACGTCAAACGGGTTGGCGATCGGCGCCGTCGTCACGTTGATTCTTGTGCTTGGAGGCGCCTCGCTCGCGGTGATTGGCGCAATCGCCCGGCGCACCTACGAGAAGTACGAGTATCGAGTGTTCCTTAACGCGTGGAACCTGATCTACGTCGTCGTGCTCCTCTTGCTCGTCGGCGCATTTTTCGCCGCAGCTAATGGCGTGGGCGCCGCACTCGCAGTGCTGCTGCCCGCATTGGGGCTTCTGGCGTTCCGCGCAGCCATGAACGTCCGCAACACGAGCTTGAAGACCGGCTTGGCGATCTCGGCGATCCAGACGTTTTGCATCCTGCCCGGCCTGGTCGCGGTGTGGCTGATCCGCGGGCTGATGGTGTCTGTCGAACGAGATCGGCAGCGGCAGATCTAGGCCACCTGCCGTCAATCATGCCCTACTACGCAGGCTTCTCACCGGCTTGGCGCCGCAGGAACTCCAAAAACGACATCAGGGTTCGAGTTTGCTCGAAGGCCGAGCTGGCCGGCGGCGTCGGCCGGGGCTGATATTGCTCTACTCGGATGTCTTCCATGGGCGCTCTCCTTCAAGGTCACCCCCTATTTAGGTCGCGACGGCCGCCAACTGACGAAGTGGCGCTTCGAAGATTTTCTTTCGGCCGCCACGGCCGAGCACCTATTGACACGCGCGCCCCAGGAGAAAGTTGAGACGAACGTGAGACAAATATTAGAGTTTCGTCCATTAACACGGCGATCTGCGAAAACTCTCTTGTAGACCAGCGCTTCTCTCCCCGCCATATGGGCGGCTCCTTAATCTATGGAGCCAATCATGGCAGACACCTTCACACTTGATGACTTAGTTTCACTTCTAGTCGATCCGTGTTTCTACGATGGCGACTCTGCAGATATCGCGGACACGCTCCTCGCCAAGCAGCAAAGCTTGGTACCTTATCTCCCCCACATAGCTCCGGGCAGTATGAATTCGGATATTGGCACGTCCGACAATTTCCGTTTTGGCTTTTATATGAATCTAAGACCTGCCCGCTGGTGTAGAGTTTCGCTTCGCAAGCCTAACCAGCCGGAATCCCCGCAACAACTATTCAACGCTTTTATGGGTCCGTTCGAGTACTTGAACAACGGCCTTGGCTACTCCCCTAACGTGATCGCTCACTGGCTGCATGACGGTGACCGCCTGGAGGTTACATACATCTATCTCGGGCGCGCGGCAGGACGGGCCGTCTGATGTTCCACGCCAACGTCCGCTACATCCAGGGACATGGCGGCCTGGGACCACTCTTCCACCCGGACATGCACCGCCTAACGCATGACCGCCTCGCACCGGAACTCCGGCGCATCGCCGGAGCCGTCAATGTCACCGAGGATCCTTGGCGGCTCGCCGCCAAGGTCACGCATGGTGGAATACCAGCCCACGCGCAATTTCGCTTTCCGAAGGCGACCACTCTTCAGACGGTGCTGATCACCTACGAGGGAAGCGAAGACGATCAGTGGCGCCTTCGCGCATGGCTGTGTCGCCACATCTCCGATGAGCTTACCCGAACGAGCGCCCGTCGGCATTGGGTGGGGGTGAATGTCGAGGCGGAGCTCGGCGGACTATGCACCTTGCATTTTCCGCTGCTGCTCACTGTTCACTACCATTCGCCAGTGCTCGACCAATGACGAGCCATCGGATGGGGCCTCCGCATAAGCGGAGGCCCTGATGCCCAAAGTCACGTTTGTGGAAGCGGCCGAGCGGCTCATCGCCGACGGGGAGACCCGCGTGCGACTCGGCGAAAACAAACCCTCCCTCGTTCGGGATTATCGGCAGCGATTGAACGCCTATTGCCGACCGTTCTTCGGCGACACGCGCATCGATCGAGTGGATCGCCCCAAGCTGAAGGAGTTCAAACTGTACCTCGCGGAGAAGGGTCTTAAGGCGGGGACGATCAACCCGATCATGTCGTTCGTCAGTATGGTGTTGAAGCTCGCCGAGGACGAACAGCACCTTCGCGCGGCGCCGAAAGCGCCGCGTGCGAAACAGAAGGATCGGCCTCGCCCGGCATTTTCCAAGGAAGACTACAACCGGCTGCTCAACGGGCTCATACGGATCGAGGCTGGCAAACCGGCGATCATCGTCAAAGGGCAGCCGATCGGCCCTGAACTCCGTTGGATCGTCACCTTCCTGGTGAATTCGTTCCTGCGACCCGGCGACATCTTCGAACTGCGTTATCGTCATGTTGACGTCTGCCGCACCGACGACGGGCAACCCTATCTCCGCCTTAACCTGCCTTCGTCGAAGGGGCATTCCGCGCCAGTGATCACGATGCCCGCAGCGGCGAAGATATATGCTCGTATCGTATCGCAACGCCGGCGCCCGCCGGCGCCCGACGACTTCGTATTCCTGCCGGAGAGACAGAACCGCAGTTATGCGAAGGAGCTTGTCCGGCGGCAGTTCAGCGCCGCCCTGACGCACCTCGGTCTAAAGGTGACTGCGAACGGCGCCGAGCGCAGCCTCTACTCGCTGCGGCATTCGGCGATAATGTACCGCCTGCTGCAAAGTGACGGACTGGATACGCTCACGCTGGCGCGGAACTGCCGCACCAGCGTCGAGATGATCGATCGCTTCTACGCCAGCTCCCTGACGGCCGAGATGAACAGGGACCGCCTACACAGTTTCAGGCGGTCCAACCGACAGATGCGCCCCGATTAGGTCTTGCGGCGGGCGCCTTCGACCGGCGCCCGCGGCTTGAACCGCGCCATCAGTGTTTCGGCCGCCTGCGCGAGCGCTTCGTCGAACCCACCCCTGAGCACTTCTTGGCGCAGCGCCGGGATCAATTCCTTCAAGGCCTCCAGCGATGGCAGCACGATCACGCCGCCGTCTTCCCGTAGGTTCAGGCTGATCGAGCCGTACCGCACGGCGAACCGGACCTGCCCTGCATCGTCATACGACCACCATGGCGCGACGCGGCGGCGCTGCTCGACCTCGACGACCTCGTCCGTTTCGAGATCCCGCTTCCGCTCGATGCGGACGCGGCGATATCCGCCGCCGTCGCCCTGCGCGAGCAGGTTCAGTTGCTCCTGCAGCGCCGCCGCGAGCTTCTTTCGGCGCACTCGGACCGGGTCATAACCGGCCGCCCGCTCGGCGGCTTGGACGACTTGAAGCTTATCGAGAACGCTCATGCTGCACCTCCATTTTAGGTGCTACGGCGTCCATCGGTCTTCCGAACAGGCCAACGCCAATCGCCATAGCGATCGCCGCGCGTTGCCTTCTCACCGGCTCGGCCGGACCGTCCCACCTAACGTTGGTTAGGTGGTTTGTAACGGGGGCGACGATGCGGGCGGTGGCGTATCTCAGGGTGAGCACGGCCGCTCAGGGACGCAGCGGTCTCGGCCTCGAAGCGCAGCGAGCCGCAGTTGCAGCTCTCGCCGATGGCCGCGGCCTGACGATCAGCGACGAGTTCGTGGAGATCGAGAGTGGCAAGCTGGACGCCCGCGCCGAGCTAGAGAAGGCGCTGCGCTACGCGAAGATGACCGGCGCGGTGCTGGTCATCGCGAAGCTGGATCGCCTGTCGCGGAACGCTGCCTTTCTGCTCACTCTTCGGGACAGCGGTGTGCGCTTCATGGCCGCTGACATGCCGGACGCCAATGATCTCACCATCGGCATCATGGCGGTGATTGCGCAGGCCGAACGAGAGGCGATCTCAAAACGCACGGCTGAGGCTCTCGGTGCGGTACGCGAGCGCATACGGCAGGATGGCGAACATCAATCCAAACGCTCAGGACGAATCATTACACGGCTCGGCAATCCCAACGGTGCAGCAGCCCTGCGGAGCCGTGACGGGAGATCCTGCGCGGTTCGTGCGGTCGCCGATCGTGCCAACGATCGAGCGCTAGAGCTGGCCCCGTTGATTGACCGGATGCGGGTCGACGGCATCGAGAGCTGTTCCGCCATTGCCGAGCGCCTTAACGGCCACGGCGTTCTGACCCCGCGGGGCGGCCGCTGGCACGCGGGCACAGTAGCATTGCTACTGAACCGGCTTGAACGCTTGCGGTGATCGACCATCCCTCCCGTGCAACTTCCCGGCGCAGCACCGCTTGCGGATGGGATGGTAGGCGCGCAGGCGCGTCTGCACGAGCGTCAACGGTCGACGCGCTGTGCCGTGCGGGTCATCGAGGAGACGGCAAACTCAGATCGGTACGCGTCGCCGAAGACGTCTTCGTAGAGATTGCTCCCCAGACCACGATGCACGGCATCTCTCCGAACTTTGTGTCTTCGGTCACGGTCTCCCAAAGCTGATCACCTCCTTCACGCTCGGGACGACGCCAAAGATCACGGCCTTGACCACATGGCCGGCATTTCCGCGTCACAGGTCGACGATGTCGAAGGCGATCAGACGGCGGCCTTCGGCGGGTATGCACGGGCCGGTGGGGAGCTCGAGGTATTCGCGCACAACGATCCGCCGGCGGCCCAGCAGCGTCGGGTGGCGCGGTGTCAGGGTGACCTGCCACGTCGGCTCCGGCACCGCGGCAGTCTGTCGAAGCTCCACCTCGGAACCAGGCACCAGGTTCCAAGCGTATTCGTCCTCGAAGTAGAGCTCGGTGTACTCCACGTGAGCGAAGAACCTGGTCCGGCTGCCGCCGGGCGTCTCGTCGGCGGCATCGCAGAGGACTGTCAGGGTGCGGGATCCGTCGCCGTTGCGGATCAGCGTGATGGAGCGATCCGCCGCGGGCTGCGCCCACTGAGCGATCGCCGGCAAGGAGAGTTCGGCGCCGGAGATGGAATGGACATTGTACCGGGCCAGCACCAATCGGACGAATGGCTCGAACGCGCCCTTCCGTGGCTGCAGGACGATCTCCGCGAACCGCAGGTCCTTTGCCGCGTCGTACTGGACGGGAAGGGTTGCCACATCCACCTTCGTGGCGAAGCTGCTATTCCCTTTCTCGAAATATTTGTCGCTGAGGGGCAGCCAGAGATCGGGCGCGATAGTGGCGCGGTGGACGTCTGAGGTCGCCAAGGGCGGTGGCTGGGCCTTGGACGCGGTGATGGGGTCGAGCCCAAGCGCCGAATAGTCTGTCGCGGCCGCATCCTTGCCGAAGACGATCGCCAGAGTCTCATCGGCCCGCCAATCGCGCTTCAGGTAGAGCCTCAGGCTCCAGCCCGTCCGGGTCTGGGTGATGGTCCCGTGGCGTTGTTTCCGCTTCCGTCCAAACGTCGGTAGGATGAGGACTGGCGTCGGCGTGGTCGGGTTTGCGGTGCTGAGCAGTTGGAGCCGAACCGGCTGGCCGATGGCCGCCGGTGGGGGGTTCATCTTCGCTTGCTCAGGGAAGAACTCCGCGTGTCGCGTGTGTCCCTTGGGGGTGATCTCCAGCACCCGCGAGTGGGTGTCCTGGAAATCAAAGCGGTCCTTGGGTGCGTCCGCCGCGCCGAACAGGCCGGCCTGGTTCACGACGAGCGCGCGCTCGGCGCGCGCCTCCAACGAGGCGCGTCGTGGAAATTCGCGCGCTCGGGTGAAGGCAAGAGGATGCTCGGGGGGGAGTTCGATCTCCTGCGCAGCGATCACGGCGGCGCGGTCGTGTCGGCTCCAGCCCGGGTCGGTTGGATCGTCGAAAACGTCGGACCAGCGCGCCTCGAAGGTGACGCGCGAGGTGGTTGCCGTATGGAGCCGCAGCTCCGGGTCCGTGAAGGCTGCGGTGGTCTGGCTTCGCGCGCGCTCCCGAATCGCCGGCGACCCGTAGGAGGGCGGCTCAAGGGGGATCGGCACGGCATGCACGAGCGTCACGTCGACGGGTGGCGTCACCTGATCCGGCGGCTGAGTCGACTGCGGATCGTCGAACACGAACAGCCGCCTGTCCTCCGGGCGGACTTGGCTGCGCAGGCGCACCCGGCGGCTCTCGCCTTCCGGCAGCGAGATGATCAACCGCCGCCGGCGCCGCTCCACGCGGAAGTCCCCCTTTCGAAGCTCGAGGACGAGGCCCGCGTCGGGGCGTCGCAGGAGCGCCGAAGGGAAGACCAACTCGGCCTCCGTCTCCGGCCCGAGGGGCTCGACCTCGGCCCTGATTCCATGGGCCATGGGATCGCCGATATAGGGGGCGAAGGGCCCCTCCTTGATCCGTTCATCTGGCCGGGTGGTTGCGACCTGCAGTACGGCGTAGGCGTCGTCATCGTCCCAACCATCGAGGGCACCATGCCGCTCCGCCTGATCGAACGAGGCCATCGGGGGATGGACGCCGCGCCGGGACCGCTCCGTCCCGCCCCGGACGGCGAGCAGCGCCACCTTCTCGCCTGCGATCAGCGGCTCGTCCTGCGTGAGAGTCGGGGCACCGACCGGATCGAGCCGCTGGAACACCTGGGGTGGCGTGGCGGCTTCCTTGAGGTCCCGCATCGCGTCCGTGGCGGCGGCGAGTGTCCAGCTGTTACCGGCGAGGTCCGTCGACCGGCACCGGAATGAATAGGCCTGGCCATAGCGAAGCCGTGGCAGGGACCCGGGCAGGATGATGTCCTCGACCCGCCAGGGCGCGGCGGGCGGCGGCGGCTCGTGGGGGTCCCCCTCCACCCCGACCGGGTTCTCCGGCTTGGCTACCACCAGGCTCCAACCTATCCAGCCGAACAGGCGTTGAGACGTCTTGTTGGACCCATCGGCGCCCGACGCCAACGCCAAGCTCGTGACGCCCTCCGATGAACCGTTCGCCGGATCAAGCGCTTGAACTTGGTTGCCGACGATGAGGTTGTGTCGGCGCGCGCTCAGGGAGTGCCATCCTCCGGCCCATTCCACGTCGACCCGATAACCCCGTTCGACATCGCGCGCGTAGAGAAGGGGCGCGGCCGGATCGATCGTCCCGCTCGCGACGGCCGCGGTCTCAGCCTCGAGCTGGGTCTGCCGGCCCTGAGCGGCAGTCAGATCCTCGATGATCTGGGTGTGATAGAGCGAAAATCCCGACGAGCTCGCCGCTGGCGGTCCGGCGGCTACGTAACCTGGGGCCGTCTTCTGAGCGAAGGCCTCTTTCCTGGCCTTCGCGGCCACCATAATCCGCCCTAGGGTACTATCGAGAGGGTACTGAATCAGGCGGATCCGGTCTGCAGGCAGGGTGTAAAAGCCCTGCCGGCGGACACCATCGTCCTTCGCAGGCGTCATCACCCCAAAGGGCCTCCCTCCGGATCGGGCGGTCTCGTAAGCGGACCAAGGGGAAACCACTTGGATCGAAGTGGCGAGGCCGCCTGGCGACATCGCCGTGGCGATCTCCCCGCGGGAAGGCAGGGTTTCACCGGCATCGAGGTCGAGTTCCACGTCAACCACGAAGCCGAGGGCGCGCATCAGCGCGGGATACTGCGCAATCTCGCTGATGCGTTGGTTGACATCTGGCGTCGTCACCGCCGCCGCGTGGATCGGGTCGTTTGGCAGGTGGTATTGTGCGAAGTCGTGGAAGACAGAATAGGCCTGCGGGTTCACCCCGTTGGGGTTCAACATCTCGTTGGTCCCCCACCACCCCAGCCCATCCAGCTCATTGCCGGTGCGCTTCGAGCGGTTCGCTGAAGGTCGCCAAACATCGTAGTAGGTGTCGACCGCGTCGCAGAGCGTTCGGAAATCGTACCCTCGGATCGACTTGAAACGCCCGGCGCGGGGCTGCGCCCCCAGCGGCGTGTCGTCCGCCACCATTGCCCGCCACCGCACGGTCTCGGCTTGCCCGTCTCCAGTCAGCCCCTTGACTGTCAAGCGGCCGATACGCCGCGTCGAGGCACCGGCTCTGAGATGGGCGCTGAAGGCGAGGCTTCGCACAGTGATCGGCCAGCGGCGAAGGAAGGCGATGTCGCTCAGCACGGCTGAGCCCGCGCCAGCCTCCACATGGAACGACAGAAAGAGGGAGAATTGTGGCTTTGCCGACCAGTCGCCCCGTGGGAGCGTGATCACCACCAACCGGCTGGTCATGCGGCCTTCGCGAAAGCGGCGCGGTAGGTCTGCCACTGCGCCTGGGACATGGTCGGCGTTTGCGGGTCGACGACCTTCGCCCGCGCCTGCGCCGAACCGCTGAAGTCCTTGGTCACGTGGACGGTCACAGAGGCGCTGAAAAATCCAATGCTGTAGCTGTAGGTAAGGTCGGCGTAGCCGAACATGTGCGACGGTGGTGAGTGGATCGTCAGTCCGATGTGGCAGTCCACACCCACGGTCAGGAAGCCTAGGACCGTCCCCGATCCGCCGAGGTGCACGAAGGCGCCGTAGTCGATGACGGTCTGCGGCGGGGGATTCCCTGGCCTGGGAACCTCGCTGCGGGTCGACGCGTAGGTCAGCCCGCCCAGGATGAAGCCGCGGCCGCTCAGCACCCCGCCGACGGAGAACTCCTTGAACGCTCCGAAGGCCAGGGAGGCCTCGAGGTGCTGCACGCCATAGGTGTCGAGCACCATGCCGAAATGGCCGACGCCGCCTAGGACGCCAACGGTGACAGCGAATGGGTCATCCTCGGTCGAGACATTGAACACCAACTGCATCGGGTCGCCGTCGAACGGCAGGAAGGCCCCGGTGTGGATGCTGAGGTTCTCGATGTTGAAAGCGCCGAGCTCGATCGCCGGCAGGTCGAAGCTCGGCAGGTGGATCGTCACTCCCTGGGGCGTGACGTCGATCGGGCTATCGTCGGAGAAGGGGCTGAAAGTGTCTTCCAGCTGCTTCACTATCGAGAGGAAGACGCCGATCAGCTCGAAGTCGCCGATGTCGATGTTGAAGCTCGACTTCGAGTTCGACGAAGTGGCGAAGGTCACACTGTTGACCTTCAGGCGCACGCCCTCGCCGTTGAGTGCCAACTGAATACAGAAGTTCTCCATGGTCGCATCGAAACGCGCGCTCGCCCCGGCGGGATTGAAGAGCGGGACCAGGACCTCGCCGACGAGATTGAGGCTCGTGGGGAGGTCCGGCCGCGGCATGGAATTTGGGCTGTCGGTTTGCACCAGCAGCACCGGATAGACGGGGCCGAATTTCGGAGAGCTCTTCAGCTTGGTCGTGTTCCAGCGGAAGGTGTGGCTGAACACCTGCGGGTCGTCCGTGTAGTCCAGCAGCTCCGACACGATAGCCGGGGCGTCCTCGCCAGCCATGCCGACCAGCCCAACGAGGACGTCCGTGAACGAGACGCCTCCTAGGAACCGAGCGGTGGGGGGGAAGAAGGCCTTCGGATCGTAGGTTCCGGTTGCGAACGGGTCGACGCCCGCCCCCGCGCCCGCGGTGCCACCGAACGGGCCGTTGATCGCGCTAACACCAGCGATGCCGAACTGCGGCGCTGCGAAACCGCCGGCGTGTGAGGTGTCTGGGGTGAAATCCACCGCGAGCCGGGACTCGCCGTCGGCCGCCAACAGGAACACGCGGTTGTGGTTCCCGGCGGCCTCCTGGTCGTAGAGCGTGTACCAGGCGGGATCGCCCGATGGGATCGCCTTGTTTGCGGCGGCCGAGCTCAGCCACACATTCAGGCGCTCGGTGGTGGGCTCGAACAAGCGGGGTGGCATCTCGACCCGCACCCCGCCGCGGGCGCCGAATTCGAAGACGTTGGCGCTGACGGCGGTCCTGCCGGGCGTCTCGCTACGGCTGACCGCCACCGGCTGGCCGCCGAACCGGCGGCTGCGCCGCGCCGCATTGATGGCTCGGGCGTATTCAGCCTTCACGGCGGGCAGCACCACGGCGTACTGAGCGGCCGCGAGACCGACGATGCAGATCTGTGGCCAAGTGAAAGCGCCCGGCTTCTGATCGAAATCCATCTCAGTGAGCGGAAACTCGTAGTCCTCCCCGCCAATTTGGGGCCAGAACGCGCCGCGAATCCAATCCACCCCGAGAATGTCCTGGGGCAGATCCAGGGGCGGCGTCTCAATCACCTGGGGTTCGAGGGCGGTGAAGGGGAAGTCGGCTGCCCCGTACTCGCGCCGCAGCTCGTTGTATCGGATCGTGATCCGTTTGCGCAGATAGGCTGTCGGCCTTCCCGAGGGCGATAACTGCAGTTTCCGCTCCGAGGTCTCCAGGACGGAGACGAAGAAACCCGATGGGAAGAGCAGCGCGTCCCGTTCGATCTGGACGAACTGGTCGCGCCCCATCGTGGTGCGGTTCTTCCACGCGGCTACCAGCCCGAGATGCTCGGGAATCAGGCTCCAGGACTTGTCGAGTTCCAGCCATCCGCCGAGAGAGGTCAACGCCAGCATCTTGGGCTCGATCGGCTCTGGCTTGGCCTCCTCCGCGTGTGAGATCAGGACGAGGTCGTTGCGGTCGTCCGGGGACATCGGCGTCCGGTAACAGTCCTCGCCGCCGCCATGCCCGAAGTCATCGCTCCACACGGCCCGGACCGTTGGGGAGGCGTCCGCGGACGCTGCAACCAATCGGGCGTGCCACAGCTCCGAGCGGTCCTCCACCATGACCGGGTGTCCCGCCGCGGCCCAGCGGTCTGAGACCCCTGGAGACAGGACGATCCGCGATGGGAGCTCAATGGAAGTCTGCAGGTCGTTGGGCGGCGCGATCGCGGCCGTCGGGCGCACCTCGGGCACCAGCAAGGGCCGCCAGGTCGTCCAATTCAGGAGGTTTCGCTCGGTGAGCGGGAAACGGCCGTCTTCCCGAACGGGGGCTTCGAACACCAACCTCGATGGCCGCGAGAGTTGCGCCTGGACCGGCGGCTCCGTGGGCGGATCCGTGTTCCCGGCGTCCTCGAAGAACGCGCGCTCCAGGAGGTGCTGTGGGGGAAACTCGATGCGGGCGAGCAGCGGCTTCGAGGAATCTGCCTTGTGCAGCGCGTACGGCCGCTGAGCAGCCGAGGCAAATCGGGCATTCAGGAACGTGAAGCGCAGCTCGATCTGGTCATCTGCCCGCCGGAACCAGAAGGCGACAGTCGGCTCGCCGGTTTGAGGGTCTGTCGTCTCCCACTGCGGTGTTGCGCAGCCTTCCAGGGTCGCGCCGCCGAGGGCGACCACGCCGCCGCCCGTGAGGACACCGCGCCGGGTCGGTCGTCCTAGCTTGTCGATCGTCCGACGGCGCTCACTCACGGGTGGGCCCCGTAGAGATCGGCCATGGCGGCCTTGTCGCCAGCGCTGACTGCCACGCGCTGGCCGACGCCATTTGACTTGTCGGCGGGGTTGGTAATGCCTTGGGCCTTCAGCGCTTTCTCGCCATCCGGCAACATCGTGATGGTGAAGTATTTGTTGGAGAGTTGATAGTGCATGAGGGAACGGAAATCATAGCTCCCGGACTTATCGCCCTCGATTTTGAACTGATCGCTGGCACCTAGGGAATTTCCTAGTGCCGTGTACTTTACAGTGAAATAAGATACCTGCTCCTTTCGCTGGTGTTCGTGGACAATTCCGACCCTGTGCATGAGCTCGTGCACGAGTGTGTAAGTCCCACAGGAGTCCGCAACATGGACTTCGTGGATAATTCTCGTGGAAGATTTGCCCAACCCGACTGATGAGCAGATCTCTCCCTCGACGCGCGAGAACCGGATATACCGGCCGCCGGTCGGCGCGCTGTCCGCTTCCGTCAGCACAATGTTCTTCTCGTAGTTCGTTTTCCAGACACCCAACGCCGCCCGAACGTGCGCCGCGGCCGTTGGTGTCAGGAGTTTCGTTTCCGGGTCTTTGACGGGAAGATCGCAGCCGCGGGCGAGGAGCTTCTTCCGATCTTCTTCCGACAGCGACTTGCCCGGCGTGAGGACTTCGCAGATTGTCACGGTGACAGGGCCGGTCCAAGTCCTGGCACGCATGACATTGCCCGCCCGAGCCGGGGCGGGCGCCGCGGCCAGCATGAGGACGGTGCCGGAGGCCGAGATCACGCGCCAAGGTTTTCGCATCAGACGCCCCGCGGGGGAGAGTGACCAAGCATCAGCAGCAGCCGTCGGCGGCAATCCAGTTGGCACTCGCTCCACAGTTGCAAATAACGCCGTTCCGCCGGAGTTGAGTCAAGAGGCCGTTTTGTGAAAGGTGCTTGTTGCTCATGGACCGGATCCGCGATCCTGGGAAAGGCGCGGTCCTGATCGGCGGCGTCGCATTCTGGCGGCCCGATCGTGTCCGCGCTCGCAGGCGAACGCCAGACCCGCGAAGATCAGGGCCAGGACCACGCTTGCCGCCCTAGCTGCAATGCTGGGATCTCGAAGTCCGGCCCGGTCAGCGACCTATCGGTGCAGGACTTCGATAGCTTGTTCGCCTCAACGTCAGGGCGCCCTATTTCTCTTCCCGTCCCCAGGACACAGGAACTTAGTCGTTATAAACGAAAAACTCCGCCATCGAGGGTTCCGCCTCCGGAACGGGCAGCAGATCGACGACGATCTGTATACCGCCGTCGGTAATGTGCTGACTCCCGTAAGCCGAGCAGCCCGCCAGATCTGCCGCGGCGTGGCTGATGAAGTTCAACAACGACGCCGCCATCGCGCCAGCGGCGCCGTCTTCCGAGATCGGGATAGCGTCGAAAACAATTGAAGCCCGGCGGAGCCGGGGGTCGCCGACTGCATAATGCAATCGGGCCAAACCGCCGTAGCTGAAAAGCTGCGTGCGACGAGCGTAGAACTGCGGCTCGCCCGCCCGCACATGCTCCGCTGACGTGAGCCAGGCGCGCCCGCCGCGCGCGCCTGTGATCCACCCATCCGGAAGCCGGCGCCAGAGTTCGGGACGTGTAACGCGCGCCCGGACCAGTTCGACATACGTCTCGAAAAGATCGTCCCTCATAGCGCGGTCACCCGCACCGCCTCGACCACCTCGCCGGCGCGCGACATTCCGGTCGAAGATTCGGCAAGCTGCCGCCGAAGCTCCTCAACCAGAACGCTCACCGCGTGGTCCCTGATATCGTCAAGGAGATCCAGGAGGCACTCGATGTCATGAGGGAGGTTCGAGGTGAGCCAATCCCCTAGCGCCGCAACGGCCTCGAAGCGCCGCGGCTCGACCATCCTCGAACCGGCGCCGACCCTGTCAGGCTTTGCTTTCGCGACATGGCCACCGTCATCGGCCTTGGTCGGGCGCTTCGCGGCCTTCCGCTTCGGAACCGTTTCGCCAATGATCTCGACAATCGCCTTGGGCGACAGCTCTTCTCCCTGATCGATCCGTTCGCAGATTTCCTCGCGCACGTCCGCCGTTGTCGCCGCCAGACGATAAAGCGTCGTCGGAGGCAAATGCGAAACGGTTGCGAAATTGAGCGCGAAGTGCTCGGCAACGCTCATGTAATTCTGAGCTGTCCTCGCGGACCAATTGTTTTCCTTCAGCCAGATACCGAAGTGGCCATGGCCTAATAGCCTCTTCGTCTTCCGCAGCACCTCGCCAATTTCGAAGAGGTGGGGAGCTATCGTTCTTTGCAGCTCGCCAATTTTCCTCGCGTATTCGTCGGCCTTCGCCTTCGTGTCCGCTGGAAGGGGCGAGAGATTGGGCACGGCTGAAATTGCCGACGCTTGCTCCCACTCGCCGGCCGCATCCAAGGTAGTCATAAGCATCATCTCGTCTGACCAATGAAAGGTTGGCGCGCCTTGAGTGTTAGGTGGCATCCTGCTTGCGCGCGACGCGCCGTCGCAGGCTGCCGGTTTCCACTCACGAGGTGCTGGGTTGGATGCTGCAAGCTACCGCACGGCCAGATCGCGCGTTCAATTCAGCAATTCGTTATGCGTAATCTCGGTAGGGGCTGAATTCGGCTACCTTCACTGGAATACTGGGCTTTTTCTTCCCCTCGCCTTCGGCCCGATCACTTTCGTGGCCGGCACATTCGGTGCCGACGTCAGATCGGCCGCAGCCAGCACGTGCTCCTCATAGCCCAGCTCGCGTTTAGCGCGATCGTGTTTGGCTGAGCCCAAATGCGGCATTATCGTGGCAACCGAGAATTGCAGGCACATGCGTTGGGGCATGACATCGCGATGGCTGATGAGCAGATAGATGCGTCGACAGAGAGCGCGGCTCCGGCAGCGGAAAAGGCCAGCCGCCAGAGCTTTTGGCCATTATGCGCCGCCGTCCTCGCGCTCATCCTGCTCTTTAATCTGAGCGTGTCGGTTCCCGTCGCGGCACGCCTCTCTCAGGATCAGAAGAACTCGGGAGTTGTGCTCGTCGGTTATCGCTCATTCGGCATGCACCCGACTGAGATCACGCTCGACCTCTGGTCGCTCGACGGTGAGAAGGCGCCTATCGACCTGTTTCGCTCGCTCTTCCAGGCTGCCGGCGCGCCTTGAAGAACCGCCACTTCAGCAAAGTGATCCTCGCGCGGTCAGGCCGGCCGATGTTCACGATGTCGGGCGAGGACTTCACAGAACTCGGCAGCTCCTACGACGGCTCCGAAAACCCGATCTACCTTCTGCGAACGCTACCGGAGAAGCTCCATCGTCCAGATGGGACAGCCGCGTTCGGGTCATGGGAGGGTGGATGGCTTGGCGTCATGACGCGGCAGCTTGAGGACCTCACCGCCTTCGGCGTGGCGTGGAGCACTGGTGAAATCGCGCCCGCGGCGACGCCATAAGCAAGACAACTGGGGAGAACGACCAGCGCCGAGCTGAAGGGCGCGGGGAGGTTGGGGGAACAATGGAACGGACAGAGGAAATAGCCGCCTTGCGCAGGCGTCTTGCTGAGCTTGAAGCCGAGGAAGGGCCAGCGCCAAGCGCGAGCAGCATCTCCCACCCCCCGCCCAAGGAGATGCCGAGATGGGCGATCATCGGGGGATGCGCCGTCATATTGCTGATCGTCCTGGCGCTGTCGTCGTCAAACTCAAGCCCAGCTACGACGGGTAATGCCGCGACAGACCAGCCCCTCACCGTCAACGAGGCGGGCGCCGCGTCGCCAGCTGCGGCGGAGGCGAACAGCGAAGCCTCTTCGCCAGCGGTCGAGCCTGCGAACTGGACCTACCGTGATGTCGATGACGCCATGACCGACAAGCCGACGCACTTCGCCTGCACGACGTCGGTCAACTCGGTCAATCTCAACCCACCCTACCAGAACGTCGATGCGCGCCTATGCGTGCGCCGATCATCGAAGTTCGGCCTCGACACATTCGTGGAGCTCAACGGCGACGGCCAAATCCTCTGCCGTTCCTACGAGGGCTGCACGGTTCATGTTCGGTACGATCAGCGGCCGCGTCAGGCAGTAAGCGGCACGTCCGCTTCCGACGGCTCCTCGAACATCGTGTTCCTCAACAGCGCCAGCCGCATCGTGGAGCAGCTTCGCAATTCGAAGAGGATGCTGGTCGAGCTTGAATTCTACGAGGCGGGCAACCAAACGCTGGAGTTCAATACGGCCGATTTCAAGTGGTCTAGCGCGAAGGCGCCGACAAAGTGAGAAAAACATCGCTTCGCCGGCACGGCGCTCTTGCGACCGTCGTCTTGCTTGGAGCTGCCTGCGCGGCATCGTCCGCCGCAGCTTATGATGTCTGCGCCCTCGCGCAAGCCGACTCCTACGCCGAGGCGTCGCGCGTCCTCGAAGCGGGTGGGTGCTCCGTTTCCTCGGAGGACGGCACTTCGAAGCGGTCTTTTCGCTGCCCGGCGGAGGGTTGGGCCAATGTGACGAACAGCTATAGCGGCTTTTCGGTCGTCATCCCCGGTGGCAGCGAGGATCTCGGCGCCAGCTGCGGGGGCGAGCCGTGGGCTCCGGCCGCAGTGGCCTACGACAATCCCCTCATTGCCGAAATTCGCACGCTCGGCGCGTCCTACAACGAAAAGGCGAGGCTCACGCTGTTCGCGTTCGATAACGACGCACCACTCTTCATGTGGCTCTGCCGAGGATCGAGCTGCCGATACGGCTATGACGATGACCTGCGGGACATTCTCGCGAGGTACCTCGGCGCGGGCGTCACCAAGTTCAGTTCGAGCGACATTCGGATCGCGGGCCTCGACATCACGAAGGCGCGGCAGGCCGATCTTGACCGCGAATTATCCGCGCGCGGCGGCGCGCGCACGGACGATTTCAAGCCTGGGCTGCTTACAAGCGCGAGCTACGTTGGAATCTCCGGGGTACCTGGGCTTGGTCGCGTGGACGTCACGTACCTGAAAGATCGGATCGCTTACGTCCGCTATGCGATACGCGATCAAGCTGCGTACACGACGTTCTCACAGGCCTTGGACCAGCGGTACGGCGACTCCCATCCAATGCCGGATAAGGGTTGCGTCGATCGGCTTTGGACAAGCGGCGGCGTCAGCGTCATCGGCGAATTCTGCAGCGCGGACGCTGAGAAGAGCGGCTTCCTGTTCATAAACACGGGCGCAGCCGACATCACCAGCGCGATCAACAAACTACTTTCGTCAACCGAGACCCCGTCGAAAGCGACCCCTCCGCCTAAGCCCAAAGCGCGGACGGACATGTACTGAGGCCATGCCGCGCTGGGTTCGACGGTATCCCGCGGCGACGTGGAAGCTCGCGATCCATTTGCCCTTTCAGAGCACCTTGCCGAGCACCCAGTCGTACAAACCAGCATCGACTACCAACTCGGCGAGCCGCTCTGGTCCGATCAACACCTCGTTGGGTCCGATAGCGACCTTTGACAGGTCGCCCGTGTGATAGACGTAGAACAGCCGGTCGAACTCTCCAAGCTCACGGAAAATGGCGGCGTAGGTTTCGAATTCTCGCCGAGTGGTGCTGGTCTTGACTTGGACCATCGCCCGCTCGCCCGTCAGAGGCTGGCGGAGGCTTATGTCCTGCGTCTTTTGCGTGCCGCCGACATCGTTCTGACGACGCCAGCCGAGATTAGAAAGCATCAGGTCGACCAGAAGCTCAAAGTCCGCCGGTCCGAGGCGGCGGACTAGGTGCAGCACCGCGTCGGCGTAAGTCTTCCGCGCCTCTTCAGCCCGAATTTCCTCCGGGGCCCGCTCTGCGTTAATCCGCCGAAACAACGCCGCCTGGACGTTCGGGTCTCGAACGCTGCAGGATGTGCCTTGGTAACCAGCCGTCCGCGTTATCTCGCCGGGAAGATTGTCCTTTCGAAGCTCACGACCGTCGCGATCCAGCGCATGCCATCCAGTGAGCATCGGGCGCCATGAACCGCCGTCGTCACGTGCTACCGGAGCGGCTCGACAGTCAGCAAATCCCCAGAACAACTTTTCGCCTCGGAACGTGAACCAGAGCGTACGACCCTCGTCCTCGTAGAACGCCTGGACTTGTCCTGTGATGTCAGTTGCGCGCCCCTTGGCCTTCCCGAGCGCGCGTTGCGCGGCGTGAAAAGAAGCCCAATCTCCCGCCCGACAGAGGTCATAAATGCCCGCATCGCCGGAGTGGTGGCCGATGCGCATCCAGCCAGACTGGATGCATTCTCCCTCGTCGCGACCCGCTTTCCCCAACTTGATGTATCGAACGGCATCAGCCGAAATGGGGTAGGCCGCCGCCTGGGGCGCTCGAATGTCATTCACCGCCGCTGATCCTCCGCCAACGACCGCGTGAATACAATTCAACTAGCAGATGTTGCCAGTGCGCTGCCGCCGCCACGCCAACACGGTCGCTAGCGGAACACTCTGAGGGTGAGTCACTGTGTCACGGCGCCAAACGATGCCGATCTTGCTTCACCGTAGAGGAACCGGATGCGCGGCCCCCGGTTCACTGACGGGAACCAGCAATGGCGAAACGCAAGGTCAAGCCGGTTAACGACAACGAGCCTCTCGGCTTTGAGGTCGGAGTCGTGGAGATAAAGTCCGCGCCGGGCGAGTGGCTGGTTGAGGCCATCGACCACGGCTCCGAGGGTGAGGTTTACCGCACCATCTTCGCCGGGCCGATGGCCGAACAACGCGCGCGAGACTACGCGCTCTTAACGTACGGCTTGCCGCTAGCGTCGATCCAGAGTTCGACGTCCACCTGATCGACGCAGGTTTGCGTCTCCTGGTGCGTGGTCACGCCGGTCTTCCACGGCTCGTCCAGCACCTGGACGTTGCCGATCCCGCCGACAGGCATGCACCGCCATTGGCCGCCGGGCGGGAGGCCACTGGAAGATCCGCCGCCGTACTGAAAGGTCAGCACCTGCTCTCGGCCATTCTTCAGGCCGATGACATGCGCGCAAACCTTACGCGTATAGCCGTGGTACGAGAGGGAGATCGGCCTTTTCGCCAGCATGGCTGCGCGAATCTGGTCGTAAGTCGGGCTCATGTTCACCTCTTCGGTTGAGCCGTGGGCGAACCGGAGGCTTGACAATGGACCAACGGAGAATCAGTCTCCGAGCGCAAGCGACCCATCTCCTGCGCCTCCGGTTCAGACGGATTTGCAAGGAAGTCGCCGAACTTTCTGAGCCGTGGGGTTCCTAGGCCCCGCGGCTCTTCATTTCCGACAACCGCGATCGCGAAGCTACGGCGCCGCTACAGCAAAACGGCGCCTGACAGATTGTCGCAGCCCACAACATGTGGCGTGAAATCGGGAAAAATGAGAAGCACAGCCCACTATTAGTAGTGTGTTAAACTGGCTTTGTTCCGGCTACTAACCATAGCCCTTGTGCTTACGCTTGCTGTACGAAGCAGCGATGTCGCACTTCGTTTTTTCTACGCCGCCATCACACCCGGTGATACCTCGGCGTCGCATCCGGCGGCCACAGCTTGTCGTTAGCGGTATGATGGAGGGCGTAGAAGCAACTGCTTCGCAGTTGGCTTCGCCTCTCTCTTTCTGTCTCTTACCGTTCTTCCAATAGCTCAGAATCAAGGCTCGCCGACCTGGGCGAGCCCTGTTGAGGAAGAGTGTCAATTTCCGAGCTGACGTCTGCGCAGACGCTTTAGTGATTATTCGCTCTCGGCGGAGCGAACAGCGTAAGCCTTAGGAAATGTCGTGTTCACGAGATCGATGGGGTCGATGTTCGTATGGGCCCTCACGGTCTTGTCGAGATAGCCAAAGGCGCCTCTGAGATCGTGCACCGGCCGCCAATCCTGTCCTTCGGCTCGACGGTACGCCCGCCCCGAGTTCTGCCAAAGCTGCAGGATCAGCTCTGGGACGGAGACGTCTCGTCGAAACGACTTCAGCTCCAGCGATCCGTTCGGCACACCGACGATCAGATGGGCATGCAGACCGTCATTCAACGTTCTCTCATGAACGACGTAGGTCGCCAGGCTCACCTTGCGATGGCGCTTATAGGCAGTTCCGAATAGGGCCCTGTTCGCCTGATGCAGCGTCCAGCCGATATCATGGGTGAGTTGGTCGGACGTAAGCCGGCGCCGGTCCGTGAGCGTGACCATGTAGCGTTCGGCGCAGTTGGCTCGCAGGTAGCTGAAGACACTTGGAAGCGTGCCCGCCGCCTGCGGTAGGTCCGAGAGGCCGAACCAACGGTTGACGTCCGCCGCGCTGACTCGGGGCGGAAATTTCATAGTGGAGGGCGTAGACTTCTGCGGCAAGATTGGATCAATTTAGATATTATGTTAGTATATGGGGTCGCCTAAGCACCACTTCAAGCCTTCACCTCAGCTTTCGTAGACTTACTCGACCGCCATTATTATTTACGCCGGCATCATATTCAAACTCTGTACGATGAGGATTTTTTGTCGCAGGCATGCGATACAAAACACACTCGCAGATTCGCCCTGACCGCGTCGGTCGTTGCTATATTTGATGAATAACGCGTTGGTTTTGTTGTTGATTTTTCGGAGCCGGCCGATTCGTAATGCGTAGGTCGGGTGTTCGAGTCACCCTGGCGGCACCACCTTCTTTAAGGCCCTCCAGCAAGGTCAGCCGGGCGATACGCCCGGAAGCGCGTCTGCTCGGGTGCCGTTTGGGTCCCAGCTGGGTGTGCTTTCCCAAAAAGACTGCATCCGGCCTAAGCGCTCGCTGCTGCTCGAAAGCAACACTGGGATGGGTCCGTTCATGGCCCAGGTCCAGGATTCCCTGGTAGGTGCCCTAGCTAAAGGCTGCCCGCCACAGCAGCCTCCTCCGTGCTCGTGTTTACGGCTGACGCGCTGAGCCCTCGCAGCGTAGGCCCGTCCCATCCTGCGTACGGGGACTACTGGCCCAATCATCGCGAAGTTGCCTCGCTTGCTCTTTGCTGACTCCCAGCTCGCGGATGAGGCCCGCGACCTGTTCATCGGCTGAAAGGCCGCTATCGTCCATTTCGGTCAGCCGAAAGTCGGCGACCGGCCGTTCTAGAGCGTGACCCGATCGGACGGAATCGGGATTCCCAAATCAGTGTTGGGCTGATTCATTGGTGCTGGGCGGGAGGTCAGCACCAATGACGGCTCCGTATTCGATGGACCTGCGCGAGCGGGCGCTGGCGCGTAAGGCGGCCGGCGAGACCCACCGGGAGATCGCGGCGGGTCTGCAGATCGCGCCCTCGTGCGTGTCGAAGTGGATGCGTCGGGAGCGTGAGACGGGATCTGCGGCTCCGGCGCAGGTGGGGGGCTACAAGCCGCGGACGCTGTCCGGGGAGATCGCCGAGTGGCTTCGGCGGCGGATCGA